>Ga0315914_1006191_pt1 | contig 17049 bp, 6 predicted proteins | sample MpolenodulesMG_FD_203920 | JGI IMG/M metagenome (GOLD analysis project Ga0315914, IMG submission 203920) | Medicago polymorpha root nodule microbial communities from Los Angeles, California, United States - elongated nodules | ecosystem: Host-associated > Plants > Roots > Nodule | place: USA...
TTGAAGTAAATATGTGATATTAATGTTTTCAATTCTTGAAATATGTACATTTATATCATATATTTACTTCAAAACTATAGTAATTGACAATCTCCATTTATTTATGAAATGGAGAGGATCTTCACCCGGCCAAAATCACAACTTTAAAAAATTTAAGGGACCAAAAGTGTAATTAAGCCTTCCATTAACTCACAGGTCAATGCCAAAATCGAAGATTTGGTATGAAAATAAAAGTTAAGATGATATAGGTGAAAATATTAGCTACGAAATTTGTGATTAAGTATAAAAATTGTATCAATTTGTCATTATGTGACTACTTATGAAAGTCTAAGCATATGATGATTAACCTCTTGGTCAGGTCTCTTATTTTTTTTTTCCTCTATTGATAAATAGGCCTCCAAAAACGGATTTGGATTCTCTTTACTAAAAATTCTCTCAAGTTTTCTCTATTTTCAATCTTTGCTTCACGCTAACAAACTATTGATAAAACTGTTGACAAACTTTGCTTCACGCTGACAAACCGTTGATAAACTTTAAACATAATTGAATCGCTACCTGTATTAACATAAAAAAACACACCATTATTTATAAATCTCCAAATTCCTTCAACAATCTATCCAAAAATTCCATCACACGGGTTCAAAATCAACCAACAATTCAATCTCCTCATAAAAAATTCTTAGATAAATAATATATAAAGTAACATCCTAAATTATTAATTCGTCACAATTGTTTTTGTAAGGATAATTTATCACAATTATTATCATTTAAACATTTACAAGTACAAAAATAAATGAAAGGTGGGGTACACTCTACACTTGATAGATCCAACCTCTAAGGACAAAAATTAAATCAAGATCCAAATTTAGACGTTTTTGTCTATGAACAAACATCAGCCGTCCAATGCAAATCCAACGGTGAAAAAGACGTGGGTATACTTAACACGTTTCATATCGAAAACCTACGCTATGCTATGCAACACTCTCTCTCTTTCTCTCACGGTCTTCTCCGACTCTGCAACGGTGGAGCTTCACAATCCAAAACCCTAACTCTTCCCAAAACACCGTCGTTTTGCCCCCGCATTGTTCACACACCTACAATCAGAAGATTATGAAATCAATTTTCATTGCTGTAAGTCAGGGTTTCCAATTTCCCATTTCAATTTCTACACTCATTTCTGTAACCATTTACTGTTTTTTATTGAATTATTGTTATTATTTTGTCCTTTTGTGAAAATGGTTTTGATCAAATTATATTATGTTACTCTTACAAGCTTAAAGTTTTGATTTTTTTGAATTGTTATGAAAATCACTTTTTGTGGTTTATTAATTTGTTTTGCTGCATTTCATTATTAGGAATTTTCAAGGTGAAATTGATTCAATAAGTGTGGAGAGGAGAAAAAAGTGGATTTTTGTTGTAGTTTTGGGTAGTGTGATAATTTTCACCAGCTGAGTTGTTTGATTTTGGATTTACATGGTGGCACGTTGGAAACTTTGATTATGCATGCAATTTTCTATTTGATTGGCGTTTAAGTGTGAAAGTCAATGATTTAGCAGTATAAGTTGTTTCATTGTTTGTAATGGATGTTCATGTGATAACTATCGGAGAAGGAAGTGGATCGATGGAACATAATGTGGATGCTGAATTTGGTGAAATTAATGATGCTGGAAACTCGAGATCTCATGCTGAGGATATGGTTTCGGAGCCGTATTTGGGTATGGTATTTGATTCTGAAGATTCTGCTAAAAGTTTTTATAGTGAGTATGCTAGACGGTCGGGTTTCAGCTCAAAAGCTGGTTTGCATGGTCAGTTTAATGCTGATGGGACGAATATGTTCCGGGAGTTTGTGTGTAGTAGGGAAGGTTTGAAAAGAAGGATGACTGAAAGTTGCGAAGCGATGATTAGGATAGAGCAAAAGGGTCAAAATAAGTGGGTTGTTACAAAATTTGTGAAGGAACATAGCCATTCTCTGGCGGTACCTGATAAGGTGGAAAAACTTCAACCGGTGAAGCACTTTTCTAGTGTTGGAAGAACCATGCCTGAAACTTACAAAGGACTGGGGCTTGTTCCAACTGGTGTCATGTATATATCTATTGATGCGCATCACGTTTCCTCTGACAATAGTCATAAGATTAGGAATTCTCCTGCAGCTGCTGCAAAAACGAGTCATCCAGTTAAAAATTCTACATCGATGACTTATAATGTGAGGCAACCCATTAAAAAGAAGACATTAGGGAGGGATGCTCGGGACCTGCTGGAGTATTTTATGAAAGTGCAGGCTGAAAACCCTGGTTTCTTCTATGCAATACAACTTGATGAAGATAATCGTATGTCTAATGTGTTTTGGGCAGATGCAAGATCAAGGACAGCTTACAGTCATTTTGGTGATGCAGTTACCCTGGACACAACACATAGAGCAAATCAATATAATGTGCCATATGCTCCATTCACTGGGATAAACCATCATGGTCAAATGATTTTGTTTGGTTGTGCACTCATTTTTGATGATTCTGAGGCTTCTTTTGGTTGGCTCTTAAAGACATTTCTAGCAGCTATGAATGACCGCCACCCTCTCTCTATAACTACCGATCAGGACAGATGCATACAAACAGCAGTATCACAAGTTTTTCCCCAAGCACGTCACTGCATAAACAAACGTTATGTCTTGCGAGAAGGCCACGAAAAATTGGGCCATGTATGTCGCATGCATCCTTATTTTCACTACGAACTCTATAATTGCATTAACCTGACAGAAACAATTGAGGAGTTTGATTTTTCTTGGAATTCTATTATAGACAAATATGAACTCAGAGGGCATGATTGGCTTCAGTCCTTGTATAGTGCTCGTGATCAATGGGTTCCAGCATATTTCCGTGATTCATTTTTCGCTGTAATATCTCCTAATCAAGGATTTGAAGCCTCTTTTTTGGACGGTGTTGTCAACCGGCATACAACATTACCAATGTTCTTTAGGCAGTATGAACTAGCTTTGGAGAAATGGTTTGAAAAGGAAATAGAATCAGATTTTGAGACAATTAGCACTAATCCAGTTCTAAAGACACCTTCACCAATGGAGAATCAGGTTGCTAAGCTTTATACACAGAGAATATTTTTGAAGTTTCAAGAAGAGCTAGTTGAAACTTTTGCTTATACCGCCAACAGAATCGAAGAGGATGGGGTGAATAGCATATTTGGAGTTGCAAAGTTTGATGATGTCGAAAAGTCATACACTGTCACATTAAACCAGTCTGAATTGAGAGCTAACTGTACATGCCAAATGTTTGAGTTTTCAGGCATTCTTTGTAGGCACATTTTAACTGTTTTTACCGTGTCTAATGTATTCACTATACCATCCCACTACATCTTAAAACGGTGGACAATGGAAGCAAAAAACAGTATTGTATTGGATGAATGTGGTGGTGAATCACTTGCATATGAGTCTTTGACATCACGGTATGCCAATCTGTGCCGGGAAGCCATCAGATATGCTGAGGAAGGTGCTGTAGCTATGGAAACTTATGATGCTGCAATGAGTGGTCTTAGAGAAGGTGGAAAGAAAGTTGATGTCATGAAGAAAAATATTGCCAAAGTGTCATCAACTAATCATCAACTCAGCTGGAATGATTGCTCCGATCCCGACAAGAAAACCCCTACTTCAACATCAGATACAAGTACAGCCCCTCTTTTATGGCCACTTAACGATGAAACATCGACGTTTAATCTTAATGACGTCGATGCTCCTGTTCAACCAGTGGCTGATCTGAATTTACCACAAACGACCCCAGTGGCACGTAAGCAAGTTGATGTTCCATCCCCAGTGCCTCGTCAGCGAGTTGATAGTCCATCCCCAGTGCCTCGTCAGCGAGTTGATGGTCCACGGCCAGTGCCTCGTAGGCGAGTTGATGGTCCATCCCCAATGCCTCGTCAGCGAGATGATGGTCCGCCCCCAACGCCTCTTCAGCAAGATGATGGTCCACCTGAAAACACGGTATGGCAAGAACATCTCTGTTTTTGTTGCTTTTTTATATATGTTCTTGGGATTGGAATAGAATGCATAATGTTGGAAATTCCACCTTTATTGCGGTCTGCCCCTAGTCGCCTAAATTGCGGCCTTTGGTTTGCCTTCATTGCAGCTTCCAACACCTTCATTGTGTTGGCTTTGAGGGGGTGGATTTAGTCTCACATCAGACAGATAACACTCTTGAGAAGAGTTTATAAAGAGGAGACACTCCTCACCTTACAAGCCGGTTTTGTAAGGATGAGTTAGGCCCCAAATTTGAATACATAACATTAAGCCAATCCTTTTATTCTGTCATGTAGGTGGCTCTTCCATCTTTGAAGTCAATGACGTGGGTAATGGAGAACAAAACCTCAAATCCAGAGAACAGAGTAGCCGTTGTCAATCTTAAGGTATGTGCACAACAATCGCAACATCAAAAAACTGATAGTAGTATTCCTGATATAATTTAAAATCAGTTTTGGCTACCTGTGTTTCACTTGAGAAACTCCTGCCATTCGGTTGACCATGGTCCTTTTTTAGTGTTAGTTTACTTTGCTTTTATCCTGTCGCAGCATTTTAACAAAGTAACAGTGAGGATTGCCAGTCATTAAACATATTTCAATTGCAGTTGCAAGATTACAACAAGAGTCCATCAACAGAATATGAGGTTAAGTTCCATCTCTCTCGGGTTACTGTGGGACCTGTTTTGAAGTCTATGGCTGAAGTCGGGGAACAACTTTCAACAACAGCTAATAAGGTTGCTGTAATAAATCTCAAGGTATGTTATTTTGTTCTTTAGACTCATTATTCTCTAATATGCCCGGTTCATATGCTTTGTTGCTCTGTTATTCTAGTACTGGAATGAAAAGTAGTGATCAATGCAATTGTCTTCTTACTAGGGATGTAAAGCAAAAAGCGAGGTACATATAAGCTGATTTATATTTAAAAGAAAAATTTGGCTGCCGAGGTAGATAATTTTAACTTTGAAATAGAATGACAGCAAAGAACAGAACAGAACTAGTCTATGGTCTTTGAGGCTGGTGGCATAGGAATATTGCTAAGATGAATATATTTATACCGGCTATTAATAATGTGTTGAAGATGCTGTCAAGAATGTGGACTTGTAATGTCAGGGAAAGGCATTAAACTTGGTTTTTGACTTCAATATCCTGCAATTGGTTTTCACCAAACTCAACTTATAATATAAGCAACACTCAAAGGATAGAATATTGAGCTTCATTCCTTTGCATCTCAAGACTGAAAGAATTAACATTTTAATTTGGAACCATATTTTGTTGCAAATAGAATGTCTGTGGAGTGATAGTTGTGTTAAATATCGATGTCTCAGATACTTTGGTTGCAGGTGAAATCTTTGTGCATATTATGTAAGACCTAATAATTGCTAGGTTTATATAAAAGTGTGCATTTTTTTTTCTATTTAACTGATCCGTGTCTCCCATTTTCTCTTGTTTGGTTATGGAGAGAATATAGCGTAGAAGGAACTAAGTTGATGTGGGGGCCACATTCAATTTTATCTCAAGTTGAGAAAACACAATTTCAAGTAGACAATTTACTTTTTTATTTTTACAGATCTATTTATCTATCATTTAATGTGGGGGTTTATTTGTTTATTTTATCAAGGTAAAAAAGTCATTACATTGATTATTCATCTTTTCCCCACTTTTCCATCCTGAACAAATGAGCAAAGGAGAAAATTATACACTTCTTTCTCTCTGTCTATCCATATAAACAACAGACAAAACTCCTCATTTTCTTCCAGCCTCCAAATAGAAGTAGTAAAGAATAAAAGGAAATGCAAAGAAAATAATGGTATTATGTTATTATTATTATGGGAGAAATAGTGGTTCTTGTTTTAGTTATTGTGCAGGAATGACACTTTCTTAAAAGGCTTTCTGTACTTTGAATAACTTTATGTTTGTTGAAATTGTTTCAATTGTCTCAGCTTGATAATGCCCGGGTTTCTGGTGAGTCTGAAGTTAAGTTTCAAGTATCCAGGGATGCATTGGGTGCTGTGCTACGATCAATGGCTTATATCCGCGAGCAACTTTCTTGTGCTGTAAGTTTTCCTGTTACCTAAATATGTGTGTCATCCATCATCGCATACAAATCAATTTATCTTTAAATGTAATGTATTAACCATCCAAATCCAACTATGTTACAAGAAAGCCAACTAGTTTTCCATCTCTGGAGGCGTAATAATCATGTTAAAATCTACAAAAAAATTTTAATGACAAATGTTAGTATGTTAATTGTTGTTAGTTTTTTTTCCTTGCCAGGGTTTGAACCCTGGACCTCCAACTCCTTAACCCTTTGCTCAAATTAGTTGAGCTACCCAACCCACCCATGTTAAAATCTAGGCTAGAGTTCTATGTTAAAATTTACATTATAATTTGATAATGATATGTCAACTCGTATCTTATATTGTTTCTACAATTCAACTTAGTTTCATCTAAATATTTTTTTTAGATAAACTCCTTTCTCTGTGTATATTAATATTTGTTTGCATGCAAAATTTCCGCAGGGCGACGCGAACTCAGAACCTGTGTCGAAAAAGCGTCGAAACTGAAGCGTCTGAGTTTCATTTAATAGCCGGGTGGTTATGTGAGTATGTATCATTTTGATGGCTGTGTGGTGGTCATTTGATACACAAATGAATTAGATAACGTAGTGTCTTTTTTTTGTGCAAGCCTCTTTCTATACAAAAATTTGTTCTCTTGCATATTTGTACATGTATCATATCGTAGGCAGAAGACTTGTTTGATAGGAAGGGAAAATCCTCTACCCTGCAGCTCCAAACAATTAATTACAATGAGTAGAAATGGGTTTAAGAACATGTCGAAGGAGAGAAAAGAAAGTATAATTGTTGTTCAGTGTCTTTTTAAGAGTCGCTATATCCAAGTTTGGTGACATAACTACCGTATGAATTACTAGTTTTAATTTTTTATTTTATTTTAAGAAGGTAATTAATTATTCACAAAAAATGAGCATAAGTAATATGTGACTATTAGATTGTTACATTACATTAATAATAAACCTATGCTAAATAAATTTAAACAGGATATTTATTTCGTTGTACTCGGTGATTATCTTGTCCTGAAAAGCGTGGAGGGTAACTTAGAACTGAAATAACACATTATAAGCACAAAAAAATCACCCAAAAAAAGCATCAATATATAAATATGACCTTGCTTTCTGAAAATATTCTGTTTTCGTTTCTTAAAATGTGTTAATTTCAACTTGTTGGCAAAAAGATGCAAGACTCCTGAAATGATTTATGATCAAGAGAAGAAGAAATGCTAATTATGGGTGATGCACTTTTAGAAATAATGAAAACAATTTTTAATGTTCAAAGAATGGTTGTTCACTTCAAAAATCTATTATTTGTTTCTTAGTAGCTAGTAAGTGAAATTAGCACAAATAATATGTCTTTAGAAGTAAACAGGGCATAATTGCTAAACAATGTGACTCTTTACTATTACAAATAACCGAGAAGCGAAGGTGTCAGAGGTCATTGATTCAAATGTAGTTGAAGGAGGGATGGAATTTCTTGTGGAGGTGGAGGTTATTTGTTTGGGAGGAAAAGCTCGTTAACAATTTGATGGAGTTATAGGGTTTCACATTGTCATTGGAAGAAGACAAGTGGCGTTGGAAGTTGGAGGAGGGGGTAGATTCACGGTGAAGTCTTGTTATAGTAAGCTGAAAAGGATTTTAGTGTTAGAGGGGGAAGAAGTGCGCCGCTAAATCGTGTTCTAGAGGCCATTTGGAAGAGTCCAGCTCAGCTAAAGGCAGTTGGTGGTGTTGAGTTGGAGATTCTTTTTGGATCGTATCCCAACAAGAGACAACCTTCGGAGGTGGAATATAGTTTTTCTGGATGGATTGCTTGCGTGTGTTTATTGTGAGGCCGTGGAGGAATCGGTTAACCACCTTTTTCTGCATTGTAGGGTGGTGATGGGTATTTGGTCCAATCTTATGAGATGGTTGGGTATAACGTTCCTAATGCCGCCAATCTTGTACATTCATTGGGAGTGCTGGAGTATGGAAACGAGGAGGAAGAGGTTGAGAAAGGGTTTTTGGGTCATTTGGCGTGCCGCAATTTGGGTCATTTGGATCAAGAGAAATCATAGAATTTTTAGAAATGTTTTGATGGAAGCTGAAGAGTTAGTGGAAGAAATAAAGGTGTTGGCTTGGCGTTGGAGTTTGAGTTGGCTCAATATCCCTACGTGCCTATACAATGAATGGTGTTGAAACCCGAAAGAGTGTATTTTGAGATAAGAAACTCGATTGGAGGTAACTGAACACTACTTTGTTAGGTTGTGCTGTTTTGCTGTTTCTCGTCGGATTGCAAATGAGTTTGTGGTCTAAGCAGCTGTTGTAGGATGGTCCATAATTGGGTGGTTGCACTTCTGCCAATATGCGGATAGAGTGGTAATGTAGGTGATTAGCAAGGAGATCTCTGGTTTTTCAATTGGGGTGTTGGGCATGCTTCTGCTGTTCCGCGTATACTGCTGCCGTCTTCTGTAGGTTGCAGTGGCTGCTGTTCTGTGCATTCTTTTTGGTTGCAGAAGGGTGTTTTTTAGTGTGTTCAGTTTTTGTAATGTGTAAGTACTGAATAGGCATAGCTATGGGACTGAAATCTTGTAGTTTTACATTAGAATTCAGCTTCATAGCTTACGCAGTTTCGGGATAGTTTTGGTTTGTTGTTTTTTTCTTTTGGAAGGGGTTACACCGTATTTTTGTTTACGGTTGTGTCGTGGCAGTTGTTTTCGGATGTTACGTCTATATGCGGCATCCTTGTTCTTTTATCACCATCTCTAAGTGTCTTGCTAGAGTTTGGTATCAATAAATTTTGCTGATTCAAAATAAAAATAAAAATATATAGATAAATAAAATTTGACTCATTTGCATTAGAAACTGATAAAGGTATTAGGTAATAAGTTCAATTCTGAACCTGAAAGAGAAAATATGCTCTAATAGACCATTTTTCAAATGGTCAATTATACTTTGCCTTCATTGTAATAACATTATCAAAATCTGATATCAAAAGATTGTAGATCAGCAAGTATATGTAGAGTTGTAGACATAAGGAACTTTATTTCTCAAATTCAAATGCTACAATTCATAGAACCTTATACTTGCAAAATGGTTCTAACAAAATCATCCATTGCTCTCAATGAAGACCCCTTTTCTTCACCTTTCTCTATTGTTGCCTCTCTCATGTGTACTGCAATCTCATTTGCTTTCTCCTTCATCTCTTTTCCCTTTCCTTCTTGATCCATAACTATTTCTATGACCCTCTTCACATCTTCCTTAGAAATCACACTTTCCACAGTTCTTGTCAGTTCCACACTCACCCCCATTTCTTCCACCAACATCTTTGCATTGTATGCTTGCTCTGCTGCAAGTGGCCAACCAATAATTGGCACCCCTTGGCTAAGACTCTCCAAAACAGAATTCCATCCACAATGACTTAGAAATGCTCCTGTTGATTTGTGTGACAGAATCTCTAATTGAGGTCCCCATTTATTAACCAACAAACCCCTTTTACTATGCTTCATTCTCTCTTCAAATCCTTCTGGCAACCATTCTGCTTTGAACTCTGCATTAATGTCAAAACCAAAAGGTGGTCTAATAACCCAAATGAAAAGTTTCTCACTTTCTTCCAACCCTTCAGCCAATGCCATCATTTGTGAGGCACTTATTGTGTTCTGTGATCCAAAAGAAATGTAAAGCACAGAATTCTCATCTTTCAAATCAAGCCACTCCATGCATTCTTCAAGAGCTATGCCGGATTCTTTTCCGGCACGAGACTTTGAATTCGAGCCCTTTAATGTAGTTGATGGAAGAAGAGGACCAACACACCAAACAGGAAGATGAAGATAGTTCTTTAATAGTTGCAGCCCTAAAGTCTCGATCTCCTCAACAGTGTTGCAAATCCATCCATCAGATTTCATAGAAAGTGCTATCTGTGGAGGGAAGAATTTTGACCAACTATCAGTTCCATCAGCTGCTCGTACATATCTATGCATCTGAGAAATGTGGAATCTGTAGTTTTGTGGAAACCCTAGTATCATATATAAAGTTAGTTAGATTTTATATTGGTGGTGAACAAAAAAAAATTATAAATGAGATATTTTAGTAGTACCTGGAGCCCAAAACTCATCAGAATCTGTTTTCCTATGAGGGAGATTAGACCAAATAGAGATATAAGCCAAAGTTCCATAAGCACCACAAGTAGTGAATGATATATTCCTAGTGCCTAAACTCTTAGCAACATTGGTAACCCAACCAAGAAAAACATCTGATATAATACAAATTGGAGGTTGACCCTCTTGCTTTGTGATCTTTGATATTAAAGAGCTAAGAGGAGCTTCAAGGCTAGTTGATGCATGAAACAATTTGATTATATCAGCTAGAGGAAGCTTCTCTGTGTTCTCCATGTTTGGTGGTAAACCATATTGGCTATGATTGAAAGGTAATTCAGCAAGATTGATTGAGATATCATTGTTGGATATTGCAGATTTAAGATGTTGAATGTTGAGGGGAGTGGTAGCTATTGTGATTTTGAAGCTAATAGTTGTTTCTTGAATTTTTCTAGCTAGGGCTAGGAATGGAATGAGATGACCATGTGCCATGAATGGTGTCATCACTATGTGTGGTTTCTTCTTTGCAGTTTCTGCCATTGTAGAAACTTGATTCTTTAGCTCAAGAATTTTCTATTGGTTTGGATTTTGATCAGAAGTTTGGAATATAGTGAAGCGTGGGAAAGATAAAGTAGCATTTTTGTGCTTTGGGGGAATGTATAAAAGTAGCAGCTTGGGGATAAGTGTGGAACAAAAACATGTGTGTTACTTTAGTCCACGTCCACATTCTAGGTATGTAATAAACTTGTCGGAAGTCGGTTCTGTCTTTTAGTGACAATAAGAAAATTATAATAAAAAAGTTTAGATAAACCGAGTTTTCAGGACTTAGATCAATGCAGATAAATACATTATTTTTTTAGTATTTTACAACAGATACACCGTAATTGAAGTATAAAAATAACATTGTTTGGAAAAAATATATAAAATAATGACAAAATAAAATATGAACACTTTACCAAATCGGAGCAAAAAAGTTATAGAAAATAATGTCTATAAATACATTATTAAGTCATTACCTAATTAATAATATAATAATAATTTCCTCAATAATTAAGTGATTAACTAATTTTTCTGTAAAAAAAAGTAATTGCCTAATTTATTATTGTGTAAATGCATGTGTAAGAGTTTTTTTTTTTTTTTTTACAGAAAAAGAGCTTATTCCATTTCATTAAATAGAATATCAGAAATACAAGATGGAATGTTAGAGTAAATATGAAAACTAGGATTAGACGGAGCTTCCTTAGCTAAGCTATGAGCAGCTCCGTTTGCTTGTCTCCGTATGAACTTCAAGTCTAAGTTCGTTAAATCAATTGCTAACATGTGTCTACAATCATTGATGATGGCCATATAATTTGAGACACCGTTGCTTCCTCCATGAACACTATCTACCACCGTTTTGGAATCCATTTCAAAATCCATGTTAAGCAGTTGTAAGTCTTTAACCCATTGCATAGCTGTCAAGAGTCTCATCGCTCCCCCTAAATCAACATCAACAATCGGTGAAAACCACTCTGTCCTTGCAAGGACAAATCGCCCTTCTTCATCTCTTATGCAAACACCAATGCCAACCTTGTTAAGAGAGTTAGAAAAAGATGCATCCACATTGCATTTATACCGTCCTGGGCTCAGTTTATTCTGTTGCACACACACAGACGTTGCCACAGAATTTGCTTGGACATGCCGAACAATCTGCGCATTCTTCCAACTGGTGAGCAATGATCCAACTCGATCATAGATGTCTTGAGTTGATTCCTGCACATCATTCCAAACTTTATTGTTTCTATGTTTCTAAATGTTCCATAGGGTGACTCCAAACACTTTCTTTTGGTGGTTATCGAACTACTGCAGAATTGATAAAACATTCTTCACAAATGATGCGGAAGGATGAATAGATTGCAAGATACCATTCCACAAACCTGATCCCTGCCAGCAGCTGATACTATATTATGAATAGATTGCAACTTGTTAGTGTTATAATAATAACGATGAGGCTTAAATGCTCAATTGGCCCCTTAACTTGATTTCAAGTATTAGTTTGGTCCCATAAGTAATAAAAAGTCCGTTTTGGTCCCTTAACTTTATTTAAAGTATCGGTTTGGTCCTTTCTGTTAATTTAATCGAAAAAAACGTTACATTTTGGTCCCTTAACTTATTTAATTAATATTAGTTTGGTCCCTAAACTTAACGTTTTTTTTGAATTAAATTAACAGAAGGGACCAAACCGATACTTTAAATAAAGTTAACGGACCTAAACGAACCTTTTATTACTTATGGGACCAAACCGATACTTGAAATCAAGTTAAGGGACCAAACCGATACTTGAAATCAAGTTAAGGGACCTAAACGAACCTTTTATCACTTTACAAAACTACAAACATGTTTCACTACCCAAAAAAAACTACAAACATGTTTAACACAGAATAATTTTGTTTTGTCCCCGTGAGTTTAACTCAGTTGATAGGAACATGCATTATTATATGCAAATCGGGGTTTGAACCCTGGACACCCCATTCATTCACCTTGAGAAAGGTGAATTCTACCCACTATGTTATTTGGCATAAAAAAAATAATAATTAAGTATCTAAGTAGCTAAATATTCTATTTTTAAAAAGAATAAGTGAGGTGTCTGAGGTTCGAATATCGACTCCTGCATATATTATGCAATGTACTTACCAGCTCTGAGCTAAACTCACAAAGACAAAAGAATACATTTATCTCTCTATCAAAAAAAATATCTATCTCAAACCAAAAAAAACCATCGATCTATCTATTTATAATCAAAGAAATGGGTATTAAAAAGCTAAGATCGCAATTAAATGAGTTATTTGAGCGTATAAAATAGGCTTAGTATGCAAAACGTCCATGTAAGCTCGCGTGTTCTTTTTTTTAAATTTGTCCCTGTATATTTTTTTTCTTTTCAAAACCATCATTGTAAGTTGTTAACCGTTTGCAATTAGTCTCTCCTCTTAACTCCCGTTACAAAATCGTTGTGGTGGCAGACAGAGACACACATGACGAAGGGTGAGTTGGCAAAAACATACTTATGTGTCAAGAGAGATGATGAGTGGCTAGAAAGGAGGGACCAAAACCAAAAACGCAAAATTGCAGAGGGATGAAATTAAAAAAACGTACTGTTTTTTCTTCTTCATCTCCAACCCCAATTTTGAAACTGGTCATCTGAGTGCGGCGTTGTGCTGTTCGTCGTCTTGTGCGGCGTTTGATTTTGCATCTTGTTGCGGCGTTCGTTTGATTCTTATTGAAAGATCAGCTTCTGTCATTTACAGATTCAATCAATGATTTGGGGGTCGACGTTACAGATCCAGAATTATGGGTGTTTCAGTGACTTAGAATTTATCACATTATTTGTAAACATTTTGTCGTTGTATGCTATTAACTTGAGTGATGTGAGTTTATTCGCAGATTCATCCTTTACGTTTTTAGTGATGGGTGTTCCAGACTATGAATTGATTAAAGAATTCAAAAATAAGACTTTTGTCTTAAAAATATAAGATTTTATTTTGATTGAGTAATGATATTTTTTATGAAAACTTATTTGTTTTTAATGTTTATTCAAAGCCTCTGAAGCTCTATCTCCCCGATCATAATTTTACAAGATTAATTCTTTCAAAATATTTTTTAATAACGTAGAACCAACATGCATTTAAAAGAGAACAAAACAATTAAAAAATAACATTTGAATGAGATGAAGAGTGATTTATTTTTCAGTCATTCTTTTTAGGATTTCCTTTTGATTTCTAATGAGTTTGAATAAAATAAATAAATAAACAAGCTCTTGGTTTTTTTCTTCTTCAAATAATATAATGATTGCAAATTTACAACTTACGTGATGAAAGGTTTAACTTCTATATATTTTAATGTCTTCGTTAATTGAGTTATTTTAAGGACCTACCCTTACCGACTGAAACAAAACAATACTGCTATAGACTACCTTTTGAATCCATTTTGTGGCTAACTTTTGAAATATTTATCCATCAATATTAAAGCAATTATATGCAATGAAACACCACAATTAAACAAGCAAATATATCATTTCAATGCAATTATAATCATCAGCAATGAAAATTATTAGACATGTTCAAACGTATCTACCTTTTGAATATGCCTATCAACCAATATAAAAGCAATGTAATTCAGTCTAATATCAATGTAAGCATCAATATAAACAGGCGCAATGAAATTCAGTTTAATATCAAAAGTATATTCAGATGTTCATGATGTCATGGCATTTAAGAAGTGGCACTGACAGTGGTAGTCTTAGACCATGCCTTGCCACCTTCAAGAGAGAATCCAGTGACGATTCTGCCTAAGTAATCCACCTTATAATCATCAGCACCAGCTACGTTGCCTGGTTCACAGGAAAAATAATTGATTGAGTTAATTACATGGAAAGGAGTCAAAGGGTCATATGCAATACCTTGCCTGGTTCACTAGATTTTTTTTTTTTTTTGATTGAGTTTGTATATGATGCACTCTCAATTTGAATGAATATCATTTTGTTTTTGTCCAATACCTTACCTTTTGTCTCTTGTGTGAAGGGATTATAGTAATATCAGTGTTCTTCATCAATCTAATAGTAACACATGTCATTTTTGTTAAATAAAAAAAATCTATCTTTTATAATGTCTCCTACCGTAGGATACATATGCAAGTTTCCTTCCGGAAACGGCGCCATTTTTAAATATGCAAAGATAAAAGAAGCCATGTTATGTGAAAAAATAAGAAGCAGGTCGTGTGGTGTTTTTTAGAAATAACAAAGGAGGTGTTTGATTTTTTATATCTAGTACTGTTTTTGAGAAAGACAAAGAAAAGTCCCATTAGTGTCTCCTTGAACGTTGAACCCATTCGGTTGAAGAACAACAGTTTTTTCTTTATTTTACAAAGAACTGGTGTTTCTAAACTTGTACAACCAAGCTGGTTGACATTTTTTTTTAAAGTTTGTTAGCTGGCCCAATGGTTGGGAGAGTAGTCAAAAGCGACTGTTTGAGCGATGGTCATTAGCATTACTCTTTCGGGAAATATATTAAACCAGAATTGCCGCGGAACAATAGGAATAAGTTTATCCTCAAAATGGGAAATTTATTTAGACTTTGTTTACGAGTTGGGTTTTGGAGAGGAAGGGAAGGGAATGAAAAGAGTATGGAGAGAGGTAAATTGTTTGAGAGTTTTAAGAAAATAGGAAAATGTTTTTGGAGGTTTTGAAGGCTTCATTTGTCCAATTTTAAAATTCCTCCAAATTAGGGGATTTTGGGGAGTTAAACATACAAATTGACAATTATCCTCGTAATAATTCAATATTCCAATTATAGTTTACAAGATAAATTATAAAGTATATCACAATGTATTGATTTTAAGAGAAAAAAAATGGTAAAATAATAAAATTATCACATAAGTCCTCCATCTCCTTTCCTTTTGGTTTCTTTAACTCTCAAACAAGGGAAAGACTTTCCCTCCTTTCTTCATTCTCTTCCCCTCCTAAGCCTTTTCTTCCCCTCCCCTCAAAACTCGCAAACAAAATTTCTCGTGTGTATGTATACACTTACACACCCTCTCGCTTTCGTTCTCTCTTTGTGTACCAGAAATATTCAAAAAATTCTAAGAAAAAGTGAAAAAGGAAAGGATTTTAGTTTTTATATATATATATATATATATATATAAAAGAACTAAATAGGTAATTCGCATAAAATATAAGATGAGTGTACGAATGCAGAAGTATATGGTATAATATTCAAAACAAGGGCACATGTTTTAGTGGAACTTGTTTGTCTTAGAATGCAATCAGCTATCTCCACCATGTATTAGTTTTAATTAATTTTTCAATCTCATAAATTATCAAAAACACATCCTCTTTATTATTTTCTTAAAAACTAATATATTCATATTTAAAAATATGCCAATGAATAATAAAGTTAAAATAAATAATTTTAAAAGATGATTATGTTTTTCACACCTTTGGCGTCGGTGGCGGACCATAGTAGCAACAGTAATAGCCCTGTCTTCTCTGTCCGACGAGTATAGATAGATTCTTCCCGGTCCATCTTGCTTGATGGAAACTAGGGTTCAAGTTCAAACCTTTTCTTATCCTTCCGCCTCAGTAGCTGCTTTTGCTTATGGGAAATCGCCCCCAAATACTTATGGTGGGTTTCAATATATCTCTTTTCCACCTAGGTCAAAGGGGAAACATAAAAAATAAAATTGACCAAACTGATCAATTCTTTTTTTTTTCCCGAAAAAAAAGATCAATTTTAAAAAGGAAGATAAGTATACAATTTTAAAAAGGAAGATCAATTCTTTTCATAAACCACTAATATATAGTGTTTGTACGTAGACATATTAAGGATTTGACCTTCATAGAGAATAGCTCTTCTTATTACGGTTGTTATATAGTTTTATAAAAAGGAAGATAAGTATATAATTTATGTGAGAAAATTATGTAAAATTTTGACACAAAAATTTCATTTCCATTTCATAGTCGACCCTCCTTTCCTAAGAATTTTTTTCATTTCTCCAACTAATTAGGCAGATGGGAATAGCATGTTTGCAGTTGGAGGTAATAAAAATGCACACAATATTTTTTGCGGCTATCAATTCAGACACCACCATGGTGAGGTATGCATAAAGTAGGTAGTCGATAGTTAGTTAGTAAATGCATTACTATTCCATCAACCAATACTTCAATGCAAATTAACCTGGTGATGTAATCGGATAGGCATCATTCATTTTGCTAGGACACAAGATTAATGAATACAGTAGAAACTCTATAAATTAATAATGTCAGGACCAGAGAAATTTATTAATTTAGAGAGTTATTAATTTATCGATAAATTAATAATTATTAATTTAAAGAGTTTTTAAGTAATTATACAGTAC
>Ga0315914_1006192_pt1 | contig 17048 bp, 10 predicted proteins | sample MpolenodulesMG_FD_203920 | JGI IMG/M metagenome (GOLD analysis project Ga0315914, IMG submission 203920) | Medicago polymorpha root nodule microbial communities from Los Angeles, California, United States - elongated nodules | ecosystem: Host-associated > Plants > Roots > Nodule | place: USA...
TATATATATATATATATATATATAGCATTTGGTTCATTAATAATTGATGTGAGTTACATCTTCTTTCTATTACCTTGTTTTGTCTCATGATTTTACTTTAATATTTTCATGTCCTAGAATTAATCTAAATTTAGTAACATGTCTCTTGATTTAAAAGATACATAGTGTTAGAACGGCAAATGATTTTAAATGAATAACTAAACGATAATCGAAAAAATCGAAAACAACGGACAAACAAATTTTGGCAACAAAGTTCGGTCAATCGTGTCTTCGCGGATCTCCAACGAGAAAACAGTTGTATTTTGTTTCATTTATTGTGAAAGGATTAGGGTTTAGAGGGTTATATTTAAATATATTGGTGAAGATTACAAAATTTCTTATGAACGTACGGTCCATCCCTCCCCACTTGTCAATATAAGTGTGTGTTTGTTTTGCCGGTGAAAACAAACCAAACTCACGTTTAGCTCAATGCCATGATTTGTAGCTTCATGAAATTCACGGCAGAAGTCGAAACGCATATCCATACAAGTGCTAAGTCATACTAGCTAGCTAAGCATAGAAAAGAGCTCCATTCCACAAGAATATGAGATTTTACAACAATCCCAAAAGTTAAAATCAAGCATTGAATTATCTTGCATTTACGTTATCTGGCTTTTGAAATGCTCTAATACCTTTATGTTGATACAAATTACGTCATCGAATCACCTGTTAAATTGGATCGATGGGGATAGAGTTTTTCAACAGTATTCTACAAGATTTTAAGTACTCTTGTAGTTTCTTTTTGGAATCTCTTGCAATCATAATATTGCTTTGCAAGTGGTGCTTATGTCATGTATAATTCATTTCGTCTCACCATAGAATGGAATAATAGCACAATGAAGAGAATCAAATTCCATTACATTCAGCACAATTTACACAAATAGTAGCATCTCACTGCTTAACATCACGAGGCAGAATATGATATATGTACAATCAGTGGCTGATTCCAAAATTCCTTTTTTTTTGCCAGACAATAAAATAGTTAATATTTTTACGTAATAAAATTTTACAAGTTTTTACAAAATATAAAATTTATGTTTACAAAATTTGAAAAATCTAAAGTTCTTTTAAGTTACAATAAATTTTGGTGCATTTTTATATTTTAAAAATATTATATGTTTTTTATTATAAATACTATTAAAACTATCTCTTTATAAAAATATTTTGACATTCTATGATCCATTCAGGGGCGGATGCACTTGAAGACCATGTGTGGCTAAAGCCCCACATGAAATTTTCATATTTTTTTTAATAAACTTTGTCACTTGTTAATGATACCAAAACATAATTATAAAAAATGAGGAATAAGGGATGGGAAGAACTTATATCTAAAGTTATTAAAATTTCCAATAAGCATGATATTGGTGTGCTTGATATGGATGCACTGTATGCGCAAAGGAAGAAACTTATACAGCACTCTTCAACTTCTAGTGTTAAGACAACTAAAAGTAATAACGTTTTATTGAAAAACACAAATTATTTATTAAAAAGTTATATATTTAATATAAAATACACAACTTACAAGACAAACTTACCATTTTAAATTTCTTAACATGTGCAAATTTGCATATGATAGGAAAAATCCTTCTTATTTTTAATATAGTTTGCATTATAGTTTCTTCAAAATTTTAGCCTCACATATACTAAATGTCTGGATCCGCCCCTGGATCCATTAGGTTCCTTTTTTGTCATGCCCCACTGCTGTTTTCAACAGATTGAACACCAATATTATGCAATGATATAGTTTGTATTCCGTAAGAGACACCACATAAAATATATAAACGTCCTAAGATAGTGATAGATTTTTACTGCTGCAATAATAACTTAGATTCCAACATATAAATTGTTGTGGCCAAAAATGGTGGATAGTTGGAGTTTTTGGTTTCACATTTATCAATTACATTCTCCATTAGTGTTACTTTTCTCGAATGTCCCTATAAAGCTAGGTTAGTAAACGTTATACACTAATATTTGCCATATATTTGCCGTCCATAATTATCTAGATAGTTCAACACATCATTGCCAAGTTTTCCTGTTTGGGAATTCCTCAATTAGCACAAGTGGTCGACAATCATCTTTCAACTTCATTTGATCCATTTGAAGCTAGAAAGCAAATTATATTGCTTCCAAGTTATGTGATTTATAGTGACTTGTAGGTCCAAATTTCATAGCTAGCACTTATCAAATTTGCTAACACTTCTTCTATCGCTATTGCTTCCACCCTTTATTTAAACTTTCATATTCAACAACGCCTTAAATTAGTAACATGTGTGATTTATTATTTAGAATGTCTTATTATTCTTTTTACGTAACGGAAGTACAATTCATAAAGTAAGGAAAGCAAAACATAGTCTGGGGGAAATCGAACTTCTCACATATTACAACTACAATTTAAAAGATGGGATAGTGCCACACTTTATACATATTTAAAACTATGAGAAATGATATTTGTACAATTATTTTGTAATAATTTTTAGGATAATTCTCTCATACTTTTATTATATTTGTTGTAGTATGTCTTAAAATCTCAAGTCTGAATTCGGCTTATCTTACCGCGCAGATGCTCCAAAAAAAGTAATTAATTGTCAAACCAAGATAGTCCCCACAAAAATTGTTGGTGTTCTTAATCTCGACATTTTCTAAGGAAATAATCCACAAGGATTGGTCCCTTTATTTTATTTTATTCGTGATTTTAGTCTTTCATTTCTAAATTAGTCCATGATTTTGACCATAACATGGTTAATTTCAAGTCCTATACCATGGTTAATTTTTTTCCCCAGAGATATCTATACTCTGATATTTTGTTCTCGGAAAACTCTACATTGGTTAATTCCTTAATTTGATCAAACTTGATCTCGACGTAATCAATGCCTACTTTTGGTGTATACATCTCTCCTATTGGATTTCTTCATTTCTTTTGAGAAATAGACAAGATCTTAACTCATTATTAATAGGTTGAATCCGATTGATTTTTATATTTTGTGATCATTCAATTAATTTTCGAGTGTTCGCCGATGTGTTTAACATCAAACTAAAATTGGAATTTATTTTTTTTAATAAATTCATTTACCGTAAAAAAAATATGTGACTAAAACTTCTTGTCGACAATAATAGAACTACTTCATTTCATTAAGAATCAAATGACGAATACATATAGAAAATCTGAAAGCTAGCATGCATTATAGTCACTCTACCCAAGTTGCATGCAATCATATTAGTCTACCACTTAACAATTTCAACATGAAAAACTTAAAGATAATAAGATATGCATAAACCAAAGATGTCTAGATTCCGTCAAAACAAAAAAGGCTAGATACATACATACCTAAGAAAATACTTAAAGTAGAATTGGATTTTATATATGCACTAAATTGACAAAAATAAATGATAAATTATGACGGAAAGATGAATCAATTATATTTTGGATATGTTCTTTGGATTTTGGAGGACACCATGCTATGACCATAAGGTGCATTGCTTATTGTACAAAATTAAAGCATGCATGTCCCATATAGAAAGAAATTGAACGCTACTACCTACTAGTAGCTTTCTTGTTAAAGAAATCTCATCTTTTTGACCAAAATAAAGACCATGAGAACTTTTATGGAGATAATAATTGATTTAAGCGTCCATAAAAATGCCAACATCAATTAGCTAGTCACAAACTTGACTCTTGTGCATGAGCCCTACGAAACATAACATTATTGTGTGTGTGTGTAACGTTATTTGTCATAATCATAAAAGTTTTGCTTTGTGGAGTGTATTTTATTCGATTTAATAGGACGCATAAGATATTATGGTTGTCATATGTAATATTTAAAGAGAACTTAATATTTTTCCTTAAAAAAATCTTATTATTTTGCTACTTTTTTTTAAGGAATATTATTTTGCAACTTCACAATCAATTTTATAATACACTTATAATAATACCTCTTAAAAAAAATACACTTATAATAAGGTTTTTTCTAGAATAACACGACAAAATATGGGTTGTATAATATAGACTCGGGTCGTCCTCGTAAGCTTAACTCAATTGGTAGGGACAACGCATAAAATATGCAAGGTCTGGGGTTCGAACCCAGGCCACCACCAAAAAAAAAAATATAGACCCGGGTCAATAGTGGACTCTTCTATTTTTAGTAATTTTAATGAAATGCTATTTTTATTCTCCATTTTTATTATTATAAATTTATTTTTTTACTAACAATATTAAAGGTGCATCTTTAAAAAAAATTTTTTACAGTAATTTTTAAACCATTTTTAAGATGTCCATATTAGACATGCCCGACAAAATACATATGTCTTTAAAAACTCTTAAGTCTATAATATCTTCAAACCATTTTTAAGATGTCCATATTAGACATGCCCGACAAAATACATATGTCTTTAAAAACTCTTAAGTCTATAATAGTGGTTGAGAAAACAAACCTAAAAAATCACATCAATATTTCGTGCAAATATGTTTAATTTTTTTTCTTTATATTTAAAAGTTATAATATTAATATTTTTTCTGTTTTTCTTACTTTATTTTATTATTTTGTTAATGCATATAAACCTTTAATTTAGTGGCATAGCCACATTCAAGTGAGTATCGACGTCTACTCTTTTTTAAGTTTTTTTAGAAGCTCTTTATTTATTTTATTTTAAGTAAAGCCTTTACAAATTACTATAGAATGATTGTACAAAAAAGGGTCCCATGCATAGTAATATATAATAGTTTGCTTGACCAGTCCACTTTTTAGTACCAAAAAAACAATCCACTTTTTCATTTAAATACCATTGGTACGAAAGCTAGCCAGGTTGCTAAAAATTATTATACATCGCTTGAAAAAGTAGGAAGAAAATATCGATATTACTATATTACTTACAGTTGCACCACTTAAAAAAGAGATCAGGCAGCTTGTACATAAATTAAAAAATATATATAGAAACAAACAAAGAAAGTAAAAGATGAATAGTTTAAATGTGCAAAAGTTTATCACACTTTTATGTGATTCAAAAGAGACAACAACTTTTAAAAAGTAGACAGATTTAAATGCAATCAAGCAGCTTATAAAAAAATTGCAATATAGCACTTAAATTAATCCACTCGCAATATAAGCACGCTTATATGAACGTATTTTTTTTTCCTCAAAGAGTCTAAATCACACAACTATATTAATATGCTAAGAGAAGGTTTAAATTCAGCAGTAACTTGATTACTTAAACGAAAGGAATAATGTTCACGTTCATTTGATCTCCAAAGTCTTTTAAGTTATCTACAGTTTGTAATTTTCAAGTTTGTCACGTGTATAGATGGCAATAGTTATTTGTTCGGGAGATTGGGGTGCGTTGAGACTTTGGAGAATCAATAAATCAACATCCTGAATCCTCAATCATATTTTTACATAAAATCTTAAGACATTCTTTATATGAGTATATAGCCAATATTTCCTTCATTTCTAGTTGATATCAGACTAATCACTTACGTTAATGTCTTTTTAAATGTGAATCGTTCACATCAGTAGACTTGATCCATACTAGGATCTCACTACCACTCCCCCACCAAACTAAAAGATGACTTTGATAATACTTGTTGGGGAATACTTGCTTATAAAAATAAAAAAAAGTCCATGACCCTTTAGAAACCTCGACACACATCAATTAGAAATGTGAAAAATGTTATATATAATCATCGGTAATGAACTTAGCATAAACTTTGCAAGGGAGTCAAATGTAAAAGAAAATGTAATTATTTAAAATTAATATATTAAACTTAAATCTTCTTAAAAAAAATATTAAACAATCACAATAATTTTTACTTATATAAAATGTTAGCCATGGCTACCTCATGTTCACACAAGTCTTATTTAAAAACCAGAGAAAACGGTAGCCATAGCTACCTCATGTTCACACAAGTCTTTGTATCCATTAACAAACGGATACCCATTAAGCTATATGTTATTCAATATATGTACAATCTAAACGGATACCCATTATGAACCGTTGAGAAGGAGTTATGTGTTGGATATACCGAGTTCATGTTTGCCATTGTCTAGATTGTTTGTGTAAAATTGAAAGAATTTGTGAATATACCAACATTTGATTTTAATTTCCCTAAGATATTTTTTAGGCTTTTGGTCCCTTTAAAAAATTTCATTTATGAAATTAGCCTCTGCTCTAGTGTAATACTCAATGTAGAGCAGACACTAATTTCATAGTTGAAAATTTTTAGACGGACCAAAAGCCTAAGGAATATTTTAGGGGGACTGAAATCAAATGATGGTATATTTAAGGGGACAATTTACTTATTTAACCCTACATTTTTTTCAATGTTATGTGATTTTCAGAAACCTAGAAATTGGGGGAATCACATTTATAGGTTTTAAAACATTTGTAATATTTAAATATAATATTCCTCAACTTAAAGAAAATCAATACTAAATGCACAAGCAAATTATTATACAGATATTAGCACCGTAAGTATAGAGATCATTTGTTCGGTATCATTTCTATATTAGTGTTTGAAATTACTTGTCATCTATTCTTGAGTATCAGGCTTAATGATTATAAGATAAGATTCATGTAATTAGAACATTTTACTTCTCGTATGTTTTCTGACTTGTGCTTCTCATACTTGATTATCTCCTCAAAGACATTGGATTATGTGGAAGATAGAGATTCCTCCAATCCTTAATAGAAGGTCCAGATATCTGCCCTCAAGAAAAGAGATTGGAGTTGGAAATAATAGAAAAAGTGCAGAGGATTTACTGTAAAGAAGATGAGGAAGACAAGTGGGTTTGGTCTAGAAATGGATAATAGTTAAAGTTTTGGTGTGAAGAATAATGCATAGGATCCCGACAAAGACAATCCAGTTAAAAGATGAATTTTGATCGAATCGCAAAAGTTGTGTTCGTTTGGATGTGAAAAGGAGAACGTTTCACATGTATTTAATGAATGCAAGTTAGCAGTAGAGGTTTGGCAGCAGATTTTAAATTGGGTAAATATATCTAACGTTCTTCAAAAGTTAAAGAGACTGCGAATGGAAGAGTGAGGATAGAAAGGTGCATAGTCATGTAGTATGTATGCATTTGGGGATATTGTGGAAAGGTCGCAATGAGAAAACATTCAAAGACAAAAATGGATCAACGGAGACTTGGTTTGAAGAAATAAAACTATTGTCATGGAAATAGTTAACAGTAAGTTGCAGGGGTGTGTCTACACTTTCAATCAATGGTCTTCAAATCCCCTAGAATATTTGGATATTGTCAATGTTGTCTTAACGGGAGTTGTTGCTGTGCATTGTTAACTCACGGACTGCTTGTTCATGATCAGAGGCATTTTTGTCGAATTGGTGTTAATCAATCTGCTTCATTTGTTAAGCTTGAATTTTGAATTAAGGATTGTTTTCATGTGTTTTTTGTGTGCTTCATGTGTAGGTTTTGGCTTGGGTATGTGTTAATTTAGCAACACGGGTGGCTGGTTTTTGAGTAGTACTACTTCGTTATGTCAATCTCAAATTCGTTTGTACTTATTTTATCCAAGTTGTATCGTCATTATATCATGAATTGGTATTGGTTTAGTAGCTGCAGTGAGCGTTTTGTTGGTGCAGTTTGGTATTTTTTTTACAGCAGATGTGTATGAATTATGAGTAGTAATAATGGCTTATTGTCATATATCTTATGTTATTTTTGTTCTGTATGTGTAATTCTGGGTGCAGCTAGTCTCAAATGTATAGGTTGTTGGAGTGGTTGTAAGTGGAGCTTGGTTGATTGATGTCTTGACATTTTCATTCAGCTTTGAAATTTCTTTTAGTGGTACCTCTGGTACCTTATCGTTCTAATAAAATCTTGTTTAGCTTCTAAAAAAACTATCATGTTCTCATTCCAATGATGCACTCAATGGCACACCCATGCTAAAACGACATTGCATTGTACGTGCTCATGCACAACTGTCACACAATTGTGTCAAAAAGGACCGACCCATCCACTTCACTGGTCGTTAGGAAATGTGGGAAGATGATAAAAAAATTGAAAATTAATGATGAGTAGAATTAAGATATAGGTATAAATAATTGAGAGGAGGGGTGATAATTATATTTCTACAACCATTTTTTGACAAAATTGACAACTTTTGTGACAATCTCACTCGCATTATATGTTTTTAATTTCTCTTTGTTGCTTTGATTTTTGTGTCAATATCACATTTTCTTCGTAAATTTATGATTGCCCCATAGTTTGTCATACAAATGGTTGTTCAAATAACACAACTCTAAAAAATAACTCATTCAGATTCAACTGACCAGATCGATATTTTAGGTTTGGATGCAATAAGGTATTCTTAAAGCAGAAAAATAAAAGCTTTAAATAAAAGAATACATATGTATTACACGCAATAATAATGCAAGCCATTTTTATCGAATATAATATACCTTGAACAAATCAATTCCATTTCAAGTTTAGCATACTGTGAATTTCTAAGCAAGTTATATACAAGTCATACGTGACGTAAATTTCAACAGACGCCGGAGTTTTCCATCACTATTCACTAGAAACACTGCCACTTATGATTGAAATGAGGCAATCTCACTGTAAACATGTCTATTTAGACTTTAGAGAGGACAAAAAAAATACTAAATTTCAATCGAGTGTTTTAAGTTCCTATCCATAGACCAAGAGGAAACTAGATAATGTTTCTGCAACAAGCACTGATCATCTGACACGACAAAAATTTGGAGGAAAAAGGTAAAAAGAGAAAGGAAAGATACATAATTAGAGAAACACACTACGATACATAACATTATACACCATCACTTCCTAATTAATTGTGGAAGATTCACCTTTTAAGTATTGCAGAATCTGCCCGAGTTCAATCACTGTCCTCTTCATCTGCATGAATGAGAGAATATAAGGACATTTACTTTCAAACAAAGCAAAAAAAGAAAATAAAAGTAACACATATGTTGCCAACTAGTCATAGAGAAGATAATGCACCAGAGTTAAAGAAGTCAGTTCGATAGAATTGTGTTCCAAGTAAAACTCATTTCTTCCTCTGTATTTAAGATTTTGGCTAAAACGTTGAAAACACGATCTAAATTAGGTTACACGGGATACACTACAAAGATCTATGAAAATTGAAATACATATAGATACACCTGAAACTGAAATCTTTCATCACCCATGAAAAATATGAGGGGGGACAAAAATATTCTCTATGTTCCAGAGATTCTTTAAATGTGCTGCATTTAATATGTAGATATCATTATTTGTGCATGTTCAGCATATTGAGGTTGCTTCTTCCAAAACAAAACAAAAAAAGCATATTGAGGTTGCTAATCAATTAAGGCTGCTCAATCTAAGTCCTAAATACAGAGGAAGAAATGAGGTGTATCTATATGTACTTGGAACACTGTGTAGATATCATTATCTGTGCGTGTTCAGCATATTGGGGTTGCTTCTTCCACACAAAAAAAAAAGGCAAATTGAGGTTGCTAATCAATTAAGGCTGCTCAATCTAAGTCCTGAATACGTGAACCTTATAAAAAATTCAGTAATAACTAAAAGCAGATGTTTTAAATATTATTGTCAACAGCATTTAGATAACAAAATGGAGCTATACAGGGCAAACTCAAAGATATAGAACGTGGGAATCATTTGATAGAACATTCAAGTTTGAATTCCAACTATCCATATTGCTTACCCTATCCAAGCAATTAAACATCAACAACAGACTACTTAACCACTGCAAAAAGGACTAGAGAAACACATGATTCCAGAGTCTATTATGATTTATGATAGACCAACAAAATGAAAGCAGTGCAGTGCCTTGAAATATTTTAAATAGACTTACCCGCATTAAATTCTTCACTCTCACTTCCATCATCATCACTGCTATCCTCCTCTTCTTCATCTTCTTCCTCCTCTTCATTTTCTCTGCCTTCATCATCGTTGTCGTTATCACTACCTTTGGTATCTTTGCCACTAGTTTCCACTGGAATCTTGGGCTTTGGTGGTGGAGGAGCCGCAAAACTAATCGTCGCCCTTCTACGTGTACTTGACACAATATTACTCATATCGATACCCTCAAGTTCCTTGGCTCGTGCCTTCTTCCTATTTACTTCTTTGATTTCTAAGAAAATAAGAAAAAAGGGAAAAATATGACCAATAAAAATATAAAGATAAAATGAGACCATATCAGTGGCTGTAGCATCAGCATTCTGCAACTTAATGCAGCAAACATTGGATTTCAAATGACCCAAAAAAAAGGGACTACTACACAAATCTAACATCTTCTGGGGTTAACTGAAACTACATTAATATCCCCTTTATTTCCAAATACTGGAGTAACTTATCAAATATTCCAGTTTTTGTTTTTCAATACATTCATACCCTCTCTGTGCAGCCATGTTTGTCTGAGACTACTTAAAACTGTCACCTAACTCCAATAATAGAGAATGGCACTTTTACATGGCAAACAACATGTATCAATAAAAATGTCCAAAATTTATTTTTCATTTGTGATGTTGACATTTTACTCCACAAAATACATACTGAATGAAAGTTAGGACCCTAAAGATGTCACATAGATGATAGGACTAATTTATTTTAAAGTATAAAAGGACAACTTATTATTTAAAGTATAAAAGGACAGCTTAAATATGTTAATAATATATTCACAAGCACTTCAGCTTAGTTTTTATGTAAATTTTATTCAGAACTTACTGCACAAAATAAGCCAGGATCAAACTGGAAAACAGGAAAAGCTTTCAATTGTTTGGGTTGTGTGAGAGATAATTGGGCATAGCTGATAACTACAGCTCCAAGATCCCCTTTGATAATGGAATGCATATACTATTCAATCAGAATGCAAATAATGAAGCTAACATTCAGGGATGAAGGATCACTAACAATAAAATAAAATAAAAATAACTCACCCTTCTCAGATGGATTTGAAGACAAGCCTTCTTTAGATAGTATTTCCTCCAATTCTTTAATTAGTTGTCCGTCCCGTTTGTTTTCAGGGACCTGCTTAACTTTTTTATAAATAATGGGAGGAACACTGTAACAGAAATATATAAAATCAAACAATCATCCTCGACAAAGAACTAGGAACATAGGAATCCAAAATAGAAAATCACCTCATCCCACATGCTTTAATAACAGATTTCAAGTGCTCCACACGTTTACTGTACACAGGAGTTGGAGTTGAAACTTGTTTCTTCTGAAGTTCAAGGAAAAAAGGATGTGATTTAATTAAATATAACTAAAATAACATATTTAATACATTTAACTTGTAGAAATCAACAAATAATAATGAATGACAAGTAGATATTTCATTATATAAGGAGCTGGTATTCACATTCAGCTAAGAGATCATGACTGTTTATAGCAAGCATTTCTATTTGTACTCAACACATAATGAAGAATAATTTAGTAATAACCTTGGTAGTATTCTCTGCTGACGAATGGGACTGGTCATCTTCAGAGTTTTTTCCATCGTCTTCTGCATCACTATTGTCTTCTGATGCTGCTTTATCATGCTTGACCTTTTTCTTGCTGGGTAGATTGGTGTCATCTCCTTTACGCTTTTTGGGTCCAGCAGGAGTCTGCATCTTGCCTTTTGGAACACTTTTTTTTCTAGGTTTGACTTCATCTTCCTCTTCACTCTCTTCATCTGAAGTATCAGAGTTATCTTCAGCACTGACCTTTTTAGTTACTTTGGTATCAGGTTTCTTCTTAACAATTTTCTTAGCACTTTCTGCAGGTTCTGGAACTTCAGAAGACATTAATACCTTCACGTTAAACATAACTTTGTTAAGCATCACATTGTGTATTTTTGTGCTTCTTATGCGCATCAATGAAACTTATTTGACAGATTTTTAACTCACCACATCAAGCTCTTTACTTATAAACTTCTTAAAGGGATCCAGAGAAAATTTATCAAGTTTAAGATCTTCCTCCAATAATCGGCGAAGACTACCCAAAGTTACATTTCTGAAATCAACAAATGAGGAGTACTCCATGTCACATCTTAAGAACTAAAACCAAATAATATGCTGATATTAACAGATGTATCAAAGGTAAGAACAGAAAGGATATGGGCATTGTCACAGAGATGTCGGAACAACGAATAATTAGAAAACTCAACAACATACTCTGCATTAGCCTTGAGGTACGAAGTTCTTTTTTTAATAGCTTTCTTAATTAGGGCCTCATTTGGAACTATTTTTTTCCCATTGCCTTCTGCTATCTTGGTTTCTTGTTTACCCCCCTTTTGTTCTTTAAGCAGACCTAATACCGGAGAATCTTCCATTTTCTCCTCATCTTCAAGGAGATCCTTTTCATCTTTAGATTGATGTTCCTCCTTCTGTCCTTCAGTCTCTTGTGTACTTTCACCTTTTTCTCCATCCTCCTCAGACATCTTTGTGGCATCATCGTCCTCACCAGCCTCTCCTAAGCACTGTGGCAGAAATAAGCACAAAAATACACATTCATATACAAAAAATCTGAGCATTCTTCATCACATATACAATATAAAACAAACTATCATCACTGGAGGAAAGTGGTTGTGAACGTCTGTTTATTATACATTTATACTTGATATGAAGCATGGACTCCGACACGGACACGAACTGACACGGACACTTCGACACCGCTAGTGTAAAAAATATAGGACACCGACACCGCTAGATATATGTTAATTTATTTATATACGTTTTAAAATGGAAATCAATATATATATATATATATATATATAAGCATCTAACTTGAGCAAGTTATTTCATTAGAAAAAGTTCTAAAACAAGATATCGTAGTATTTGACCTTTCTTTATTCATCTACTATCAAAAAAGCTAAACATATTATAATAAACTCTGTTGTAAATAATTTATTTTAATTATTATTATTGGTTATGTATATTGGGCCCATTAATTTAGTAGTCTTGCCCATCAAGTTACATTAGCCTATATAAACACATTAGTGGTTGTAAATTATTCAGAACTTTGAAATATATTCAGTTTTCACATGGTATCACGAGCTCTCGTTCTTGAGGGTTTCGCTTCCGCATAAAAACCCTAGCCGCCTTAATTGCGGTCTAAAACCCTAGCCACCTTAATTGTGGCCTTTTTACTGCCTTAATTGCAGAATTTTCCCTTCACTGTGTCTCAATTCACACCCAGCCGTAAACACTCAATCTGTCACTATTCACGCAGCCACATAGCAACGTGTTTTCCCTATTTCCTTTGTGTTTGAAACAACACCGCGACCACCATCCTAATCGCCGGTCCAAAACCGGCCAAAACCCAAATTTTCGCCGCCATCTGACGTCCGACGTGCCGTCACTCTTTCCGCGCGTGAACCCCACGCGCCACCCTACAGGCCGCCGTTTTCTGCCGTTTTTTTGCAGGTTGTAAATCGGAACATCCTCTTTCCGTTTTGGGTACTCAATCTCAGATCCAGGCACTTTGATCCATGGGTTTTTTTTAAACTCGTTTGTGTTTTGCTTCTCATTTATCCGTTATCAATGGCCGGCTCGGATGAAGAGGTGGCGATCAATAACAACTGAAACAACAGATTACAAATCTCAAGAATTACCAACTATACCCTGGTCTTACAGATTACATGAGAAGAATTATTTGAAGTGGTCTCAACTTGTGAAAACCACTTTAAAAGATAAAGGAAAGGCAGGACATTTAACTGATGATCCTCCTGATGAGAAAAGTCCTACATTCAAGAAGTGGGATGAGGAAGACTCAGCCATCATGTCATGGTTATGGGGTTCAATGATTGAAGAAATCAGTGACAATTGCATGTTTCTCGGTACCGCAAAGATTATTTGGAAATCATTAGAAGAGTCTTATTCAAAAGCCAAAGATGCTGCCCAAATATATGATGTGAAGGTGAAAACGATGGGTGCTAAACAGGGAAACAAAACTGTTACGCAGTATGCAAATCACCTCAAAACCTTATGGATGGAGTTGGATCGGTACAGAGTTATAAAAGCCAAGTGTTCAGAAGATACAGCAACACTCAAGGAGTATATTGAGCAGGATAGAGTCTATGATTTTCTGGTGGGACTCAACCCTGAATATGACCAAATTAGAGTGCAAATTCTTGGTCAAAAGACGGTACCTGGCATTAATGAGGTAGTGGCTACAGTGAGGAGTGAAGAAAGTAGAAGGGGGCTAATGTTGGCAGACCCTCCAATTGTGGAAAGCTCAGCAATGTTAGTTGAGAAGAATTCAATCGTGACAGCAGCTGACCAGAAGAAAGGGGAAGGAACCTATGTGGTGAAGAAAGGTGAAGAATTGTTTTGTACTTTTTGTAAGAAATATCGCCACACTCGTGAAAAATGCTGGAGATTGAACGGAAAGCCACCTGGTAGAGAGTGGGGGAATGGAAAGCCACCTGGTTGAGAATGGGATAAAAAGGGAGACTTATCTAAAAAGGGAGGACAACCACACATGGCTGCATGCGCTAATGAAGCTAGTCCAAAAAATGCCAAGCCACTCAACCAAGATGAGATAGAACAAATGAGATCTTTCCTCACTAGGTTGGAGAAACCAACAGGTACTAGCTCTCTGGCATATTCAGGTACATTTCCATCTCTTTTTGGTGAATTCCCATTTTCTTTTGGACTTAATGCTTCAGATACACCCTTTAAACAATACTGGATATTAGATTCTGGAGCCACTCACCACATGACACCTTTACCTACACACTTTTCTACCTATTCACCTTGTCCTAGTAACAAAAAAATATCCATAGCCGATGGAACCCTTATAACTGTAGCAGGTCGAGGGAATGTCCAACTTAATCCATTCATGACCCTAAACAATGTCCTTCATATCCCAAAATTGTCCACTAGCCTGATTTCCATTAAAAAACTCATAAATGACCTATCATGTAATGTTATTTTCGATAATAACTGTTGTTGTGTTTTTCAGGACAAAGAATCGGTGAGGACGATTGGAAATGCTAGAGAATGGAATGGTCTTTACTATTTGGATAACCAAGACTCAAGCCCAAAGTTACTTGGCAACAACTTTTTTTTTTCAGAATCAATAAAGACCAACAGGGAGAAGGTGAAGGTTCTCTTGTACCACTATCACATGGGTCATCCGTCGTTTAGAGTCATTAAGCAGTTATTTCCTTTATTTTTTAAAACATTAGATGTTGAGAGTTTTCAGTGTGAGGTGTGTGAACTTGCTAAACACAAGCGTGTACCTTTTTCAATCAGTAATAAAATGAGTACTTTTCCGTTTTCTTTAGTTCATACAGATGTGTGGGGTCCCTCTAATGTTCCAAATATATCGGGTGCTCGTTGGTTTGTAACTTTTATTGATGATTGCACTCGGGTTACTTGGGTTTATTTGCTTAAACACAAATCTGAAGTTAGTTCTGTATTTTTTCAATTTTTCTCCATGATTAAAAATCAGTTTGATGTGAGCATTAGACGGATTAGATCCGATAATGCCAAAAGATTATTTTAATCACAGTTTAAATTCATTCTGTCAAAAAGAAGGTATAATTCATGAGTCCACCTGTGTTAAAACACCCCAACAAAATGGAATTGCTGAAAGAAAAAATGGTCACTTGTTGAATCAAACTCGTGCTATGTTATTCCAAAATAAAATTCTCAAGAAATATTGGGGAGAGGCAGTTTTAACCGCATCTTATCTTATAAACCGCATACCTGCTTACCTTCTAGTATTCTTGACTCCAAAACTCCTATGGAAGTTTTATCCTCATTCTATCCCGATTTGTCTACCTCTAGTAATCTCACCCCTAGAATATTTGGGTGTACGTTGTTTGTCCATATCCATAGTGATGGTAGAGGGAAACTTGATCCTAGAGCTTTAAAATGTGTCTTTATAGGGTATTCTTCCACCCAAAAGGGTTACAAATGTTATCATCCTCCATCTCACAAATTCTTTGTCTCTCAAGATGTCACCTTCCACGAACAAGAAAGTTACTTTGTTCAAACTCATCTTCAGGGGGAGAATTCATGTAAGGAAGATGAGTCTCTTTTACTTCCTGACCTTAATCTAGGACCAGAAGTTGAAGTTGAAACTGAAGGTGACAATGTTGAGACAGAAGTTGATTCTGAAAAACATGTAAATGTTGAAGCTGATGTAAGATATGGGAAAAATATAAGGATTTATACACGAAGAAAGACCATTCCTGAATCTACTCATATCCAAGAGTTTGATCTGACATTACATGAGGTAACTTTACTTGACCCTTCAAATTCTTGTGATTCAATTTCTGAATTTTCTCATGCACATAACCAGAATCTAACTCATCCTCACATGAGGAACCATAATCCAACCCAATAGAGCGTAAGAAACGAAAATCCAGAGAAGTACCACCAATAGATTGTGAAGACTTACATCTTCCAGTTGCCCTTAGAAAAGATCCTAGAACTTGTACCAATAAGCCATTCTACCCTCTTTCCAACTACCTATGCTTTGAACAGTTATCACCCACCTATAAAGCCTTCCTCACCAACCTAAACACTACCATTATACCTACCTCTTTATCTGAGGCATTGTCTGACAGGAAATGGAAACAAGCCATGGACATGGAAATGGAGGCACTTGATAAGAACAATACTTGGGAATTGGTTCCTTTACCAAATGGAAAGAAACCTGTAGGGTGCAAATGGGTATACACCGTAAAATACAAGGCTGATGGTTCTATTGAGAGATACAAGCCAAGATTTGTAGCCAAAGGATTCACTCAGACTTATGGAGTAGATTACTCAGACACATTTGCTCCAGTTGCAAAAATGAATACTGTCAGGGTAATATTATCTTTAGCAGCTAACTACAATTGGAACTTGCACCAATTTGATGTGAAAAATGCCTTCCTTCATAGAGAACTTGAAGAGGAGATCTACATGAATGTGCCTCCTGGATACGGTGAACATACTACTGTCAACACCGTGTGCAAGTTAAAAAAAGCTTTATATGGGCTAAAGCAATCACCACGTGCATGGTTTGGTAGATTTACTAAAGTTATGGTAGGTT
>Ga0315914_1006193_pt1 | contig 17047 bp, 9 predicted proteins | sample MpolenodulesMG_FD_203920 | JGI IMG/M metagenome (GOLD analysis project Ga0315914, IMG submission 203920) | Medicago polymorpha root nodule microbial communities from Los Angeles, California, United States - elongated nodules | ecosystem: Host-associated > Plants > Roots > Nodule | place: USA...
AGAGAGAGAGAGAGAGAGAGAGAGAGAGAGATGTCATGGAGTTTCTTTACAAAGAAATATAAAAGAGTTGTAAGAAATTTCTACCTTTTTTTTAATCTCGTCTCGTGACCAGAAGACTAAATGATTTCACCATCAAAGGTATTTCTAAATGTTTCCTAACTATAGAATTTAACCCCAACCCTTAGCTTTTGATTTAATAAAATCTCATATTTTTGTCAACAATTCTCCACCTTGATTTAAATTAGTGACGATGCCAATTTAACCATCAAACACCTTACTTCTTAACCTTGACTTGAACTAGTCCTCAAGACAAAATCAATCAAGTCCAACTCCTCGCTTGAATCTTGATCAACACATCGACCTCTACTTGCATCCAACCACCCTCAGCAGTCTCACAAACTTCTACGTCTGATTCTTCTCTTTGCATCCAACTACACTTTGTAGTCTCACAAGCTTTCACATTTACCTCTTCAACCTTTATAATGCATTCCGTCCTCTTGAAGATCCTTGTATCTAACTACACTAAGCTTTTTAGTTAGTTCCACAAGATTCAGCCTAACCTCTTCAACCCACAAAACGTCTTCTGTCATCTTAAAGACCTTGTACCCATATATCCTAGTAGAAGATTATATATTACATGTGTGGTCGGTGGTTGAAGACCCTTATTCCATATGCGACATGACCGAGTAGAACCCTTGTTCATTTGGTCTTAAACATAAGCAAAAAGTTCAATATATTTGATTAAACCATTTTTCTCTTACTGGCCTCATATTTGCGGGATTGTAGGTTGTCATAAAATAGCCATTATATCTCGGATTAGGCCCAATGAATTTAAGTTTAATACTGACCTAGTTATAACACCTTGAATATGCTTAGCGCATGATCTATATACTCGGTCTGGTTTCCCATCACTTAGGATAAATAGTATAAAGGGATATGCTATGAAGCCCGGATACTCTAAAACGGAGACGTACCCGTATCAGATACGTATTAGATACCGATACTCCACGAATATTGGCGGATACGCACCCACGAAGTATCGGAATTAATTATTTAAATTTTAAAAAAATATTTTAACGGATACTTATACGATACTCTGCAGATACACAAGGATACTTATAAGATACTTCACATATATGTATCCTACAAAAAGATGAAGAGTAAAAAAGTGAGACAATGTTTTAAACATTCAGTATAGATGTATATGATTCAATATTAGATATGCATACCTAGAATTGTTTCTCGATGAACCACTTAAAATTATAATATTTGTGGATGAAGGTAACGAGAGAGAAGTGATTCAGTTAATCAACATTAGATAAAATTTGTGTTGAGTTCTTTTAATTAATGTTTATTTTCTTGAAATATTTACATACATATAAGTTTTAGTATAAAATTTTTGTTAACGTATCTTAGCCGTATCGTATCCTAAATTTTGAAAAATTCGCGTATCTTCGTACCCGTATCGTATCGTACCCGCACCTGTATTCGTATCCGGGCTTCATAGGGATATGGTACCAAAGAGAAAACCTAAGTTATTATTTTTACTGTAAGCACATAAATACAGTCAATTTTGTGTACAATGCACTACTGTCAGGTGGCATTTAGTATGGGAAAGGGAAAGAGTTTCCCACCATGGGAAAGCTAATTTTGTCCATTAGATTAACTAAAGAAACAGTTTTATCATAGACCATCAACACCAGATTTTTTCTCTCTCTCATCCACGACTTACCCAACCACCAGCAGCTGTGTTTATTGCAAATTCTGACCCACCATGGCTACCATTCCAAGAGCCTGTATCACACATTTCTACAACATATCATCCTTTGGTTTTGCTTAAGTGGGTTAATGTAAATATGGGTCGGATTATGGAGTTGAGGTTTGTGTTGAAAAGGCGATTTGTGGTGTTGAGAAGAAGATGAAGTTGAGTTTGACCAAAGTCTTAGGAATGCATTGGTGTCTTTTACTCACTAAAATTTTGCTATCTACATGAACCTGGTAAAACTATGTCGGGCAAAGCTTGGCATTGATTTCATGTCAGATTTCATGTCATGAGTTACTTAAAAAGAAAGAGTAAATTAAGTTAGTTTTAAGACATTAGATTTAGAGATGAAGTGATTCCACCATGGAAAAGATTTAAATATGTGAAAATTTACTTAAAGATTTAGAGCGAGAGTAAATCCGGAAGAAGGTATAATGGGGTGGTGGCCTGGTGGGTGCAAGGAGGAAGATGAGATGTAGAGGGTGGATGGATGGATTTGGTGTTGATGGTCTATGATAAAATTGTGTTCTTTAGTTAATCTAATGGACAAAATTAGCTTTCCCATGGTGGGAAACTCTTTCCCTTTCCCATGCTAAATGTCACCCTACTGTCATATATCCTCGATGTTCTATCCCAAAACAGTGACCATTACAAGTAGCACCCATTAATATGTGGTTCCATGTTAGAATACAACTCCATTATCAACGCAACTAATTTTTTTTAATTGATTCCTAAAATGAATGCCAAAGCAAAAAAGTGATTCTAAATTTTAATCAATGAAAATCAAGGAAATTACAATAACGGAAACCAAAATTCCTTCATCTTATTTGAAAGAAAACATAATACCACTCAAGAAGAAATCTACCATAAGTATCCCTTAAAATGTCACATTATAGTGCAAGATGTATTGGGTTCACCCCACCTATTCATGTGCACCACAGCAACTGGCTGGCCCTGGTACTGTGGGTAGTAATAAGGCATCTGCGTATAGGGCACGTAAGATATTTGGTCCAAACTCACTGGGCTGGGCTTATCCTTATCTCCCGGCTTACTCTTTTCTTCGGGCTTTTTATTTTCCACGGGCTTTTTTGCAGCATCCGGTTTCGGAGGAGCCGAGCCAGGTGGAGGGGCAGGACCTGGGGGAGGCCCAATACTCACAACTTCAGCATGTTTCCCTGCTTTCCTTATCCTAACTATTATGTCATATGGGTCTGCATCCCCTAATATTGTCAATGTTCCCTTCACTTCATCAGCTTCAATTTTATCTATCCCTGCAATTCAATGAAAAATATCTCAACATATGTTTCTACTCAAAATCTTTATAGCAAGCAATAACAAAAATAGGGAGAGAGTAGAAGGAGATTAAGTACTAATGTAGGGTGTGTATATTCTAAATGCTAGGGTTACCTTCAAGAGAAGAGACAGTTTTGATGAGTTTCTTTTTGCATTTTGGACAATCGATATTAACCTTCAAGACAGTTTTCTTGACCATGAATACTAATCCACAAGGTTTTTCAAACTTTACAATAATAACTTTGGTCTATGGTGTTTTCAAGTAGTAGTATTATATATAATTTAATGTTTATTTCGGGTGAACCAAACGAGGAAGGTATAACAGGCCACTTTGACGGTTCTTTGATGGTTGTTTACCGTCCTCAACGAAACATCAAGAAGACTACGTATTTGTGTCTTTTGTTGTTTGCTTTGTTTTATGTTTGTGGGTCTAATAATGTTTAAATCATCCTTATTGGTTTTTGGAATACGGTGATAGTAATTGCCCTCTCTGTGATTTTGTGCAACTTGCACAATCGTTGCTTGAAAACAGAAATGGAATTACTCTAAACAATCAGCATAATTTTGCCAACTTACATAGATGAAATCACCATTAATTTTGGTGGACTGCCCTAATATTCTCTCTCTCTATTAAAAAAATGAGTTTTTGCTGACGAGGGCCCTAACGACACTCTTTTAGGATTCCCAATTTAAAAAGTATCCATTGAAAATGTCTAATACTTTGATTTTCAATGCATTGAATGTACAAATTTCTATAAAAATTTACTATCTAAAATTCTTAAAAAATACCTTCAAGGCACTCGTTAGCATTTTCATAAAAAAAAATTAAGATATTTGATGTTCACAATTGTAGAAATTAATGAATAGGAGAGAATCATAATGGGTTACAAGACACTCTTTATCCATGTTGAGTATCACTTTCAATTATTTCATATAGGTAAAGAAAAAATTGTAAATAGTGTGGCAATTTTATAAAATTACTCTTGTTAATCATTAAATCCTGCCTATGATAATATTGACGATTTATACCAATCCTTTGGTGTAAATAAGGGAGGAAAAAAAACTATATATATGCTTGCTATGGGGTGAGAAAGAAAACAAGAGACTTAACTCAAGTAAAGTGTATAAAAAATGAACAAGGTATTTGGCTAAGGAAAAAAATATAAAGAATAGATAAAAAAATTACTTCCACGACTTATTTAATAAAGATATGAGATTTTACCAGACTCTGATAGGCTAGACATTACAAAGGATGATCAAAATTATACCTTCTATCGTCTGGAAAAATTATACCCTCTAATTCCGCTTTTTTTTGGTTTGCTTCATTAATTTTTATGAAAAAAAAGAGACATGCACGAAATCGAATACAATTATTGAGTAGTTTCTAATAATACAGTCATGAAACTTTAAAATACACGTACATCACACAGGTTGGAATCTAGTTCCAAATAAATACATACTACAAATGAAAAATAGTTTAGAGTTAGGTAGTAATGCAAATACACAATAACGTAAGTTAAAGAATAAAACTTATAGCTTATACTTTTTTAGTGAGTGATATGCTCACATTAATGAATTCAGTTTTTTCCTTAGACATCCTACTAGCTAAAATCTTTACATATCGTCGAAAAACCTCTTCAATGATAGCTTCTCCATAGTGACTGACCAACAAAGGTTCAACTACAGCCCTTATGCATTTTGCAACATTGTATGCTCCATCAATGCGTGACTCAGGCAAACTACTTTCATAATCAATATCATTCCAATCATCGTAAGCATTCCAATGAGGATGGTGTGTATTGAGGAATGTTGAAAGTGTTCATTTGCTCCTCCATTATGATTCCCTAAAGGACCAAGACAAATATTTTGGCAATTAATTCCTTTATAAGAAACTTTCAATAAGGTAACTAACATGCAACGTGTTCTCCATCCATGTAGATCTCCACAGTCTCTTTGGAGACCCAGCAACATAAATTAAATAAAAACTATTACTTTTAAACAAATGGATTGTAACTTACTACAATTTTTTTTATTAAATAAATAAAGTGTGAGAAGAAAAACAAAAAAATATAAAATAAACTGTTTAACATTCTCCAATATTATATAAACAATTATAAAAAGGGTATTTTAGTAATATGTTCGAGGACGGGTCCCTGCATAACAAAGAGTATTATATTATCTCCGCTCTGAAATATCTGGACAGACCTTTTGCCTATTCTCATCCCCGCAGATAATAATAATTCATCGATTGGTGAGTTTTAAATGGAACAATCTATACAAAGATACCTCTCATGGGTGCAAACTTAAGTTGAGTTACTGTCCAAAAAAAAAAAAAAAATGACAAAGGTAATCAATGATTTCAAACTTTGGAGATGCTTTGATTTTATTTTTTTAAATAGAACAAATGACAAAGCTATCATAAACGCACACATATAAATGAAGTTGCTGGGGTTCGAACCCAATCATGACATCCAATTTAACAATTTTGACATTTTTTATCGGTTGAGCCAGTACTTATGGACGGAGATAGTTAAATTTTAATACATCAAATAATCTAATTCATACAATCTCGGCAATATCTAGTTTTCCTATAAGTCACTTGTTTAAAAATTCGCTCTTCAACTTTAGTATATCTAAAAGTCTTCAAAGAAAAAACTTTAGTTAACTAAGCTCGATACAGACATACAGAAAAATACGATCTTAGCAATTAAATCAATACTTTAATCAACTTTGATATGTAAATTTGTACCTCCAAGACCATGTCGTTAAGAGCAATAGCAAGAAGCTCCCAAATATAGCAGCACTCTTTGCTATATTGATCGTTGCTTTTTCGTCCCGAAAATATTAAAATCATACCACCCCTTTCAACAAGCTCTTCGGCGTGACACTTGAGAAATAATGAGAAATCTCTTTGAAACTGCATGTAGTAAGCCTTGAGCACATTTATGGGGCTTGTCCTAGCCATGTAAATATTACCCTTATTGTTCTCTGCATCATTAGGAACCTAATTAATCACAAACAACAATTATTTTAGTTTCACTCATAGCAAATTAATTAACGAGAAAGTTTGTGTTTTTGGGATACTACTTAATAATTAGTCTAACGATAAAAATAAGTGTAACGAGACTATGTTGAAAAGGGGTATATGCTTTCTTTCTCAAATTAAGAAGGTGGTGATGGTAAAAAAAGAGTCCATTTGGCATTTGGTATAATTTTCTAAGCAAGAAGGACGAGAGATAACGAGTTTAGGGATTCTATCCCCACCCACAACATAAAACTAACAAATATTGTATGTTTTACTGTTAATATTTAATTACTTTTATAATTTACTTATAAATTTGTATAAATCTCATATTCAAAGATCATTTTCTCGTCATTATAATATTTTTCTATTGAAGGACATTTTATATACATATAGATTTTTTTAGTCAAAACAAAATATACATATAGATTTTTGGCTTAAATATGACACCCGTCCTTGCAAATATGTCTCGTTTGAGTTTTGGTCCTTATAAATTTATTTTTTTGAAATCCGTCCTTGAAAAATTTTCTGTCTTTTAAAAAAGTCCTTGGGCCCATTAAAGTTGCTTGGTGGCACTTAGGTGCTGACGTGGCACATGCTGACTGTGCATAATTGCCCACGTGGCAGTTAAATTAATTTAAAAATGTAAAAAAACATATATATTTGGAAATTAATTTTTGAAATAAAAAAATAGAAAAATTCGAAATTAATAAAAAAATTCAGTTTATTTTTTTAAAATATAAATATTTAGATTTTAATTTTCCAAAATAAAAATAAAAAAATTAGAAAATATTTTTCAAAAATTATAAAAACAAATTCAAAGTTAAAATAATTTTTTTTTATTTTTTCGGAAATTAATTTTCATAAATTAAACAAAATGCTACATAACATTTTTTTGAAAATTTTAAAAAAATTAGGAAGTTTATCTTCAGATTTTTCTCTCAAAATTAAAAAAAAAAGTAATTAATTTTTTAAACAAATTAAAAATATATTTTCAAAAATCTAGAAAAAAAAAATCAGAATTAAAAAAATCAAGAAATAAAATTTATTTTCCAAAAATTAGAAGAAAAATATTTTTGTTTTTTAAATTAAAAATATTTTTTCTAAAAAAATATGGAATTTCATTTTCGTAATTTACATTTAAAATTGTTGGAAAAAAATTATTTCAAAAGTATCTTTTGATTTTTTAAAATTTTGGAAAATTAATTTCCATATTTTTAAAAAATTTTAAAAACAGAAAATACATTTTCCAAATTTAAAAATCAATTTTAAAATAATAAATGCCAATTCACTTGCCACGTGGCACTTATGTCTAGTCACCGTGCGACACATCAACTCCACAGTGCCATCTTGCAGCTTCTATGGGCCCAGGGGTATTTTTAAAAGACAAAAAATTTTGCGAGGACGGATTTCAATTTTTTTTTTCACAAGGACCAAAACTCAAACGAGGCATATTTGCAAGGACCAGTGTAATATTTAAGCCTAGATTTTTTTAAGGATTCTCTATACATATAGATCTTAAGGCATAATTTGAAAGAAAAAAAAAATCGCGTTATAAAGCTAGTTTTTGAGAGAGAAAATTGAGTAAATTACACCCCACTCTCTTTAATGATGGTTGAATTACACTTCATTCATCTCTTATGTTAAACAGAAATGATAAGTAGTCACAAAATTTTTGACACAATACAGACACTATGAACAATTTAGACATTTCATACTTTAAAACAGGGGCAATTTTGTCAAAAACACACACTCTCTCTTCTTCTTCTCTACTGCGTGTGTGTCTTCTCTACCACCAACACCATACTCCCCCGCCACAGTCACCACCACACCCTCCCTCTTCATCAATGGCCCCCACCACCACCGAATCGCAATCCCATCTTCTTCAGATTGTCCATCACCACTACAAGAGAGAGAAAACATGCAAAGAGAACTCAGCACGAGGAGGTGCAACCACCACCTCATCACTCACCGCTGCCATCGTCATCACCGCCGCCATTCTTCTAGATCTGATCTCAATCCATCACAAATAACTCTTCCACCTCAATCCGACCACAACCTTCATCATTTTTCTCACCGTCGTCGTCTTTCTCTCTCACATCGGCCACAATGTTGTTGTAATTCTGTGGCTTTAGATCTGCGTTTTTTTGGGTTTGTGTTTGCAGAGAAAACAGATCAGAGAGGGGTACGACGGTGATCGGCGGCGGCAGTGTGTCTGTATTATAGACGGCGGCGGTGGTGTGAAAGAGAAAAGAGATAACAGACAAGGTGCATGGAAATGAAAAGGAAAAAAAAGAAAAATGGAGTATAAAGTAACAATGTAAAAACAAGGAAAATACCGTATAATTATACGGTGGTGTTTGTATTGTGTCAAAAAAATGTGTCCAGTTATCATTTCTCTATGTTAAAATGAGGAATGCTAGGATCACACACTATTTCATACACTCCAATCAAAATTAACCACATCACCTCTTCTTTCTATTTCTTTAACTTGTCACCGTTCCAACAAGTTGTTTAACGTTAAGAAAGAAAAAAAAATATTGTTCAATGTCTTCCTCCACCGACTGATTTTTTTGCAGAGAAAGAGAGGACCTTCAAAACCCTTGTCGATGGTGGTGCCGGAGAAATCAACAAGATAATCCTAAAAAAACCCATTTCTGATTTTGCTTCAATTTGCATTCCCTTGTACACCCCTTTTTAAGAAGACCCTTGACAGGGCTTCCTTCATTGAAGCCATATGGAAAAATGTCATCTTTCTCAATTTGGTACCCATGGTTTCAATACTGTTTCCACGCTCACCATCATCAAATTCACCACGATTCCTTTCTATCTTTCTTCCTTTCAATGTGCAATTACATTGAGAAGTGGTGTGGTTGTTAGAAATTGAAGTTGAAAATGAATTAGGAGGATGTTATTGAAATTGAGAATGAGAATGGGAAAAAAGAAGAAAATGGAATGTAACGATGATGATGGCTCATACCACATCAGTATGGTCTTTCTCTGCAAAAAACACAATAGAAAACGGCAAAAAACAAAAATTGTAAAGTTTTTTTTAACCTTCAAGCAACTTGAACAGCCTGTAACCAGTTAAAGGAATAAAAAGAAGAGGTGATGTGGTTAACATTCCCCATGTTAAAATATACACTTTCCTCCTCTCTTATTCAAAACATATTAGAAAATATTTCACTCCCTACCCCTAGAGAAACTTGAATTACATTCCCCCTCCCCTCTTAATTATGTAAAAATCTACACTTTACTCTCTTAATATTTTTTTTTATTTCTAATAATCTAGCTAGCAAAAAAAATCTAACATACTTTGAGAAAAATAGTATTGTGTCTCCACTTTAATATAATCAAAATTCAAATACATATTTTTTGCTATTTTTTATTCACAATTTCTTTAACATACTGTTTTGAACCATATTATAAAATATGAAACAACATAAAATAAAATTAAAATATGTGAAAAATTACTAAAGTCGATAAAATATGGTTATTTAATAATGAATTTTATTCTCTAAATTATAAAATCAATAGCAAAATATTTAAACTTAATTATCATTGACGTTTAAATTATAAAAAATTTATTTATTTTTCTTAAATGGTAGTTCAAAATTAGTATATACCATAAAAATATTTATTTATGTTCAACTATAATAAGGGAGAGGGTTTTAATTAGGGGTGTCCATATTCAAACCGATCTAAATTAAAATTGCAAATCGATCCAAAAAAAACTGAAAACCACACAAAACCGAATATTATTGGATGTGTTCGGATGATACTTTGTGAAAACCGCTCAGATTGGATCGAATTTTGGATTGATTTTTCAAAACCGAACCAAACCGAATCGAAACGCATACATATATTTTAATACATATTTCCATTTTTATAAGTATAATATATTATATTAAGATAATATTTTTTTCCTTTTTAATTCTTTTAATACTACATATGATTTTAATTTAATCAATTTTGTTTCTATTTAATATGTTTCAAAGAAAATCAATCATTGTTATTCTGCACTATTAATTTTTTATAAATCACATATTATATTTTGTATCAAACATATTATTTTTAGAAGATTATTATTAATAAAAAAAAGTTACAATTTGTAATTTGGATATCCAAAAACTGATCCAAATTAAACCGCACTAAATTGGATCGGAATGGGATCAATATTTAAAATCAATCATCCAAAACCAAACCGAGCAGCATATAATTTTATCTTTGGATCATATGAGGGAGAGGGGTATAAATTTTACTTTTCAAGGAAGATGAGTGAATATTTTAACATAAGAGGGATGAAGAGTGTAATTCAAGCTTCACTTATGGAAGTCCGAAAAATGACCTTGGAAAAATAAAAACACGTATTTTAACTATATAACTGAGACTGTATATTTAGACTTCATGTAAAAATAAAACGCTTTTTTTGTTTTTTGAGTTTTTTTCGTTTTAAAAATTCATAATTAATCTGTCTTTTGTTGGAAATTTTTTTTTCTTTTTGGAAAGCCATATTGTAATGTCTTAAACATGTCTGCAAAAAATCATAAAAAATTTCAACCTCTAAATCACTTTTTTTGACTTCACGTATATTATAAAACGTGTAAGCTCCAACCATTAGATTATTTGAGCAAAACAAAAAATATTTTGATACATTAAAATTAATTTATGTGTAATAATATTGGATGGAAGAATGAATCCAACCTCCCCAGCCAACATTTTTTTGAGTTACATTTATGCCCAAACCAACCATATATTCTCACAAAACAAACCTTTTGTAACGCAGTTATAAAGATTTTAATAATGTAAAATTTCAAGATGCATATTTTTAAATTAAAATGGACGAATTTATGTATGATATAACCTTATATTATTTTCATGACAATAACTTTTTAGAATTAAAAAAAAAAACTAAAAACGTCTCTTTTGCATGAATTGTGAGAGTAATAAAGAAGCTTCCCATAAAAAAAAAAAACAAAGAAACTAATAAGAGTCAATTAAATTGATTTTTTTTGTTGTTGGAACATACAATGTCAACCCAAACTTTTAAGACATAGAATGAGTATCTAAAGAACCTAGATTTGCTGTTGTAATAGTTTCACACAATTTCATGCAGTTTATGGTTGTGGCCGTTCATCTTAGATTGAACAATTAAGATTAAAATTTGTGTTTTTTTTTAAATTAAAACAATCTCAATTGTACACATTTGATCAGATAGTTAGCATGGATTACAACACCCTGTTGTAAGAGCAGGAAATTCAATTTTCCTAAAGAATCATGATTAGTTGTATCTTCACGCAATGCAATGCTGGCCCAAACAATTTCCTAAAGAGACTTATGGTTAGAATTAGTGGGTATTTTGTCATAGAAAGTTGTTCAATAAACACTTCAATTTCCCTCTTGATTCAGTCATAACTTCCAATCATTTGTTTTTGTGTGTGGAATTTGAGTGGATAGCAACCTTGATCGACCTTTTTCAACCAAGTCAACATTTTTTATGGGTCTATCGAGCAACCATTTCATGGCATCTTTGTTAGCCTCCTCCTTTTAGAAACCCAAAGCAAATGTTTTGGTAGCCTCCTCCTTGGTCTGGACGCGCCTTCATCTTGAGGGGAAAAAACACATGCTTTGATCATGACGTTCTTCTCCGAGCATCTGCTTTTTTTTTCTTCTTCCTAAACAACTTGTTTGTGACACCCAACATGACTACTCATGATACTAGTTATAATTGATAGTGATTCTTATTCAAAAACTATGTTTTTTTTTATTAATTCTCACAACTGAATTCTTTGAACATTGAACTATGATTGAACAAGATGTGCATCTTTATCTCTTGTGAGTAGTTCTTAAGTTTTTTTTTCCGAACATAACGTCTGTCACTCTTCAAACCTAATATTTTCAAGCTAACGAGTGTCCTTAAAGATATAAAAAAAAGTCATAATTCCACAAAAAACTTTGTCTTGAAAATACAAGTTAAATAAAAAAAATCATAATTACACAATATTTTGTGTAAAAGCTACTATTTTTAATTGTTTAAACAATGTCATTAGGACACTTATTATCATTCTTCTGATAAATATTATCAAACGAAGATAAGATGTGATTTTTTTTTTTTTTGAAGGGAGACAAGATATGAAATTGTTAGGTTAACATTTTAAGAGAAAAATTGAGTCTAAAATTAAAAGCAAAGATATGAAATCATGAGAGCGAAATTGAGTAAAAAATTAAGAACAACAAAGAGATCAAATTATGAGATTAATATCAACTTATAGGTAGAGAAAACTCCAAACCGTAAAAAAACGGATGAACAATCTTTATAAATGACAAAACAGTGATCACACTTTAGGACAGAATGTGTGTTCCAACTTGCCAAACTCCAATAAAATAAATTATTATTTGACGAATGCTAAAGAGTGTTCATTAGATATTGGTTAACAGAATAAATATTGCCAAACTCCAATATTTATTTGTGTTGCTTTTTGTTTATTTTAGAAACATAAAACACCGCCCATCATGTATCGTTTCCTGTCGTGCCGTGTACCCTTCGCACCATATAACAAGACTCTATTGGAAAATAGTTAAAAAGTTGGAAGCATTAGTTAAAATTAAGCAGTAACAATAATCGTATCTAATTGATCTTTAATAACATTAACAATCAGTGGCTAATGCTAACTAACACATAACACAAGCCTAAAAATTCTAAAAGCCTAATTTCCTTTCTTCCTTTTATTTCAGATTCAATGTTAATAATAGTAGTATATGTTAACATGATTCCTCCCTTAGAAACCTCATTTGTTTTGCAATGAAAGCTTCTATCGTACGCTGAAACTCTTCATTACTCAGCTTATCCTCCGGATACAAAACTTCCATCACCTTCTCTTTCTCCGTCTCCGATCGCCGGAGTAGTTTCTGTCTCTCCGTCTGCTCCTCATTCTCTCCCTTTGCATTCACATTCTCCGGCAGAGACTGACTTCGACTATAAACCTTTCTTCCCAAGTTACCAGAACCTAATGCATAGCATGAATCTATACCAATATCATACTTAGAACTGTCCTTAATCTGTTCCTCCACTAGAGCTGCAGAATCGGTGGCGGAGGAGGAGGAGGAGGAGGAGAGGAGGTCGGACTGAGCAAGAAGGGCGGCAATGATAGCGTTGGAGAGGGCGAAGACGAAGAGAGGGCTTTGGAAGAAGTCGGACGAGATACTGAGGAAGAAAGGGAGGCGAGTGACGATCCATAAGAAGAAGAGAAGAGCTAAGCATAACTCGAGAAGGCGAAGCAGTTTGGTAATGCTGCTGAAAAGATTGTGTGTTGACATGAAGCTTTGTTTCTCTGTTTTGAAGTTGCTCAAGTTGAATGCTTCCATGGAAATAATGGAGCAATACAGAGAGAAATAGGGTAGTTTTTTAAGAGGATGAGAGGGGGAAGATGAGACTTGAGAGCTTCTTTTATACTGCATAGTGCTTGATATTTTTTAATAAAGTTGAATTTAATTAATTAATTATTCAATTTGACAATGCAAATTAAATCCTTTGAGCAGAGATTTACCACTAATTACGATTTTATCTGACTTGAACGACTGGTCTTTGTAATTACACACATAGATATGTCACGTCAAAAGATTATTGGTTTACAATTGTATTGTATCAAATTCGGATTCATCCTTTAAAATTACATTATTAAGCTCGTACTACATATTTTTATTTTGAGTAAAAATTAATTTTTATTTTTATTTACTTATTTATTTACAAATGCAAGTTTAGTTAACAAATGAAATTAATCTCTTGATGGTAATTAGGTGATTAATAAGTGAGACTCTACTTCATTTTTTTTTGTGGTGGTCGGGATTTGAACCCCAGACCTTACATATTTTATGCATTGTTCATACTAAGTCTCTACTTCATTTTAAATGAAAGCGCAAAATTAAGTAAAATAATACACACGATTTCAATATTTGCTAAAAAAAATAATGTTTTTTATTTCATGAACAAAAGAAGTGTCTCGTTACTTACTTGTTCCAATGAAAAACTATTTCTTTAGTTTAGAAAAGGTAAAAAAATTATAAATAGGAGAAGAAAGAACAGATATTTATAAAAATTTAGGTTAACACTTTTTTTAAGGAAAGGAGAACACTTCAATATTCTAAAATTTGATTGAATAGAGTACTTAACATTCAATCAATTCTAGTTCAAAAAAAAAATCAATCAATTCATATAATGTTATTTTTTGTTTTAAATTATTTCAAAGTATAAAGAAATATCGAAAATAATTATCAGGATAACCAAGAATTTTCCTAAAAAGTTGTCCATAGAAAAGTCAAGCATTGGGAATACAGTATACACTAAAATTGACTAATTCCAATCGTGCATGTGTAGAAGTAGAAAAGAATCAAAACTGCCCTAACAACTGGCGTACTGAAATTGTATTATTGGACCTGCTGCTATCTACTCTCCTCCAGTATCTTTTTGCAGTATTTGTTTCTTTTCAATTCAAAAACTGGTTTTATTCGTACACATCATATAAATATATGCGTATACTTTATTTATTTGTGGTATTTATAATATGCAATGCATTGGTTATTTATAAGTTCATTTTAATTAGTCAAGAAAGAAGTTATGAGAATGGATGGAGGAGAGTGAAAATATACGTGAAAGAGTAGTTGTTAGACAAGATGTGGCATTTCACGTGAGCCTATGAATCAGCTTAAAGTACCATCACTCGTGCATTCTTTTTCTTCTTCAATCAAACAAAAGGACGGTAATGTACTAAATTACTTATTCAAATTTCCAACTAACACACTTTGTGTTATTCTGATCATGTATAAATTTTGTGCCCAAAACCAAGCAAATAAATGTCATGAGTTGGTAACATTTGCTGCACCTTGACTTTGAGACTTATTTTCAAGCTGAATTTGACGATGCTTGTATAGTTCTGTCTCGTGGGTTTTTTCTTTTGTTACCTACCCTATGTCTCATAGCTTTCCATGGCCACATAAATCACCCAATTTAGATATTTGCAGCCCAAGATATATGGTCTTCACAAGATATAAATGTCAAGTAAGAATAAAATTTGAAAATTACCCAAATTTAACAATTAAGCTCTATGAAGTCAACAAATGCAAAACACATTCATTACTTTTAATATTTAGTCCATAAAGAAAGTATTTAGACCAAATCTAAAGTAGTATAAAGCACAGCAAAATCAATTTATCATCAACCAACTAATAGTCATAGGATACAGATGTTATTGTATTCTTCATTAACATAATACAATTATGGCTTTAAACTATGATGATGATATCCAAAAGACAATTGTTGCAACATCAAGGTTTTTGTGTTTATCACGTCGCGAGTGCAATCGTAGATGTAACAGTTTCATTTGTTCACAATTTTACGCAAAATAAAGAATCACGGTGGTGTAACTACAACCACAATTGTAGACCTTGATATGGTCATGAATGAATCTATTATAATTGATCATATGATCTACTAAATTATATTAAGAAAATAGTCTCTTTTTCTACATGATCATATTTTGTGGTTGAAAGAGAAGAGATTATCTAAATCCACAACTCTCTCTAATTCAATTGCTCCTACAAAATTTGAGTTTGCCGGAATCTCGTGGAGTGAGGTAGGAGAGATTTATTTTTTCAAAATGTCAAAGGCAAGGTGTGTGTAGGAATAGGAGTAAAGTTAAGGGGTACTTTTCCCACCCTGCTTGTCTTCTCACACGCCTTGCAAAAATGCCAAAATTACCCTTGGTCTGGATTTTATTTTTCGAACTAGATTGTTAGTGATTTTCGGATTTTAAAATCTAGACACCATCGATATGAAATTTTAGTGTCTTTTTTTGATGTCAAGGGTCTCTGTTGACCGTTATATAATCCCCGCATAAGCTGCAATGCAATTGCAGGGTCATATGAACGGTCAACAATGACCATGACACGACAAACGCTCTTACAAAACTTAAAAAATTTGAAGAAAATGAAAGAAAAGAGATGAAGTGAAGAGTGGAGGAATTTGGTGAACATGCAAGCCTATTTATAGCCTAAACCAAGTCCAATGTCATTTGGAAGTCAAGGAAAATGTGTTTGTCATTCAAAACCGTCCAAAAAACGCATTAAAACACCACTACCCGGCCAAACATGTGGTGAAACGCACCGTCCAAATGAAACTGATGTATTCTGGATTTAGTAATTCGGAATATACTTACGCCCTATTTGAATCCGGATTTCATAATCCGGAATGCATAACTTTGGTTATTTTTTCGATTAAATGAACATCTTTGACGTAAATTAAAACATAATCAAAGTTTAAATAATATATATATTATTCAAAACATCAACTTAATTCAACAACACATAACTAACACGCAATTAAAACAACATAAAACGCGTGATTAAATAAAGCATGGCACATTATCACGGATCACCTAAACATGGAACATTATCCGAACCATCGATCACCCTACAGAAAGGCCAAGTTTCCCTTTGTTGCACCCCATGATCGTATTTATTCGGATTACATAATCCGGAAACTATTTGAGTTGTCCGGATTATGAAATCCGAACTGTATCAGATAGTTTTGGCCGGTGGTCTGCACCACAAGAAACACGTTTTCAAAGGTTTTTACCAGCATTAATGGCTGGTAAAACTCCTTTGAAACACGTTTTTGACTATGCATTAAGTGTAGATATAACCTATGCTTATTGTTTTCCTATAAATAGCCTCCAAAACCTTCACATTTCTCACGCCATTTCACAAACTCTCTCTTCCTCTCCTCATGTTCATTCTATACAAAATGTGTTTCCATCGTTGACCTTTCATAAAAAGAGGCTACTTTGTTAACTCAGGGGTTATATGACCGGTCAACGGGGAAGGCAACGCGCTGCAACGAAGCACAATCTGTCTGGGTGTCATGTTGACCATCAAGGTCTCTTTCACCCCGGAAACAAACCTTACCTCAGTAGCCT
>Ga0315914_1006194_pt1 | contig 17045 bp, 5 predicted proteins | sample MpolenodulesMG_FD_203920 | JGI IMG/M metagenome (GOLD analysis project Ga0315914, IMG submission 203920) | Medicago polymorpha root nodule microbial communities from Los Angeles, California, United States - elongated nodules | ecosystem: Host-associated > Plants > Roots > Nodule | place: USA...
TGGAGATTGTCAATTACTATAGTTTTGAAGTAAATATATGATATAAATGCACATATTTCAAGAATTGAAAACATTAATATCACATATTTACTTCAAAACTATAGTAATTGACAATCTTCATTTATTTATGAAATGGAGAAGATCTTCACCCCTTTCTATCATCCCTCCATCTCCTCCCTCAATTACGGTTCAACAATGCCATCAATCATCCATGGTTTTGGCCATAATTTTACTTTTAATTTTCTTGTTTATTCTTAGACAGATTTTAGTGGTTATTTTTTTAGGAGGATAAATAGTTCGTTAGTAGTAGAGGTTGAACAATAACCTCCTTTATCATTCCTTTCAGCATCGCAACACATATCAATGTGCTACATTTTTAGGAACTTTTGATTTCCTTGGAGAGCCGGAAACATTATGAGTTTACCCAATTAACTTGGGCACATAACAATAAGATATTTTATTTATCAAAATAGACTCGATACATATATGATTTTTCACGAATAAATGTGAGCTAACTAGAGATGTGTTCATTTATTATTAAGACATCAACATTTCGATTTATTTCTCTCATAATAAACTGAACATGAGCTAAAAAGTGTTTATAAGAGCATTTTCAACGGAGGTCTTTAAATGAGTTTTATAGAATGATGAACAGTTTCCAATTTGTTTCTCCTTATTGGAGGCAGGGCCGGCCTAAGGGCAAAGCAACCAAAGCAAGGGTTTTAGGCTTCAAAATTTTAGGTGAAAAAAAGGCCTCTAAAAAATTAATTTGATTATAAGTATATTATATGATAGATAAATTATAGATATTTGCATAACATAACTGATAACAAAATTGGTCTCCACAAAATTGATTTTAAATAAATGTTATGTTAAAAAATATATTTTTAAAGGTCACATTAAATTTTTTGTTTTAGGCCTCATAATTTGTTGGGTCGGCCCTGATTGAAGGAATCATAATGTGGTAGTGTGAGTAGCAAAGAAATAGTTATAGTAGCTTAAATAATCCATTATATTATCAAATTAAAAGTTGCATATAAAAATATCATAAAAAGGGTGAGTTTTATAAAAATTGCTTATTTATTCAATCATTGGAGCAAAATATGTTTGAGTTATACAAGTGTGATGTGTTGGATAGAAGAACCACTTAATGATGATTATCGAATCAAGTTTGACTTCCTTATAAACTTGTAATTGAAGATGTTCTAAAATGTCGTCAATTAGATAGGATGACCTAGAAGTTAGAGACATTCTCTCAAAGATGTTAAAGGTATGCAACATTTTTGTAAAGTCTAACTTCAAATTTACCACATTAGAGATTTAGATAAACATTGAATTTATGCGACAAAAAATACCCTTGATCGACCAAGATGCACATCCCCATTTAGACCATGTGAGAAGAGAAAGATGCATAATATTGCATTTGTAGCTTTCAGTACAAGCTTGCACCAGAGTGTTAACATTCATTTGGCTCACGTGGATGAAATTGGCCAACACTTTTTGTGCACTCATCCACTATTCCAACGATGACCTGCAACATAATTTATATGGTAGTTGATAAACTCATATATTGTGTGTGATTCACACAAGGTTAGGCCACCTCAAACGGAGGAGATTCGTTACACACATGCATAATTGCTATTAAAAAATATATGGCATATTAATTAAAGAGGCATGATCCGTTGACACCAGATGTAAGTCTAATGACTTACACCAAATCTCAACCATTAATTAATTCCAATCAATCAAGTGGTTAATCATTCACAATATATCCAATTAAAAAAACCCAAAAAAAAAGGTGGAGCATGTGATCTATCTCCTTCATCTTCTCTAAATTTTACTTGCAGCCTACCAAACTTATCTCCTTGAATAAATATTTTCCAGAACAACATCAACTCACCGTCTTATAAGTCAATGGTAGGAATTCAATTTGAATTTATCTTATGATGATGCCAAATAAAAAAGAGTTATCCCCAATTTTGGAAGAAGAACAAAATCAAGATTTGAGGTTATTTATATCATCGTAACGAGAAATACAAGTCTAAGGTGTAATCAAACAAAAGGAATTTATTTCCATTAGTGTTGAGATTCAAAAATTAACACCGTAACCTATTTATAATTTTATTTCAATGATTGATGATTGATGGTTCAACACTAGTAATTGAGATTCAACAAACCACAGAATTGAAGATCGTAAAAATAAATGAGTTTGGGTAGAAGGTCTTTGAAAAAATAGCATGGAAAGAAAAACTATCAAAATGATCACATGAAATAAAGAAAGGGGATGGCGGTATTGATCAATGATCGGCAACCTGAAAGAGATGAAGGAGAGACAGATTGTATGTGCCACTGTTTTTGGGGTTTTTTTAATTGAATATATTGTGGATTATTAGCCACTTGATTGATTGAAATTAATGGTTGAGATTTGGTGTAAGTCATTAGACTTACACCTGGTGTCAACAGATCCGGCCTCTTAATTAAAAATACTAAATAATATTTTAATTGTAATAAAATTGGATGTATAATGTCAGAGAAAAAAATGGATGTAAATAAAATGTTAATATGTGGAACTAAAGTCGTGGGACTATTTACTTAAAGTTGTACTGTTGAAATAAAAAATGGTTAAATAAGTTTTTGCTTATGATGGAATCATAAATTTTGTGTTGAGAAAATAACTATTTTGGTTTCTGGAGGTGTATCTCGTTGTCATAATGACTTTAAATTAGGAAGGAAAAAAAATACAAAACAATCCCTGACTCCAAAACTCGTAAGTCACTTTAGTCCTCGATATTAAATTCGACTGTTAAGTGTATAAAAAAACCGAACTGACAAGGATGGTTTGACGGGATATTAGAGACTAAATTGAAAGAACATAATCTTCAACATCTTCAACAATTTTAACATGACCTTCATGAACCTTCATAAAAAACTCATAACGGCAAAAAAAAGTCCCTAATGTACCTTCATGACCTTAATTAACTTCCTTAAAAACTCAATTTAGTCCCTAATGCCACAACCAAACAACCAAATTTAACGTTACAGACTAAAGCGACTACCAAATATTGGAGTCGGAGATTGTTTTTAATTTTTTTGCTGAGTCAATGACCGTTATGACAGAGAGGTGCACATCCAGGGACCAAAATGATTGTTTCCCCGTTTGTTTTTTGTTATTTCTTTTAGTAAAAAAAATAGCGCATGAGGCTTATCTTAAAATTTGTTTTTAATCCCTTTTAAATAATTTAGCATGTTTTGTTCCCCAAATATTTTTCGTTACAACTTTTGATTCTTTCTTTTAAGTAAACCAACATGTATCCTTTGCAATATTGAATTATTTTTTTCAGGCATGCTTAATACATTATAGAAATCATTCTTGCAAAAGTTTAAATTATTTTATAAAGGGGTTGATTAAAATATGAATTTTTAAGTTTTTAGCGCTTAAAAATTCCTATTTGATTCATATTTTGTTAAAAAAGATTATGGGGGTGATTGTTATAATTTCTAAACATGTAATCATGAATTAAAAAATGTAAAGGGTACATATGAGCCGACTAAAAAACTGAAACCAAAGGTCGTTACAAAAAATGTTTGGGGACAAAAACTAGCTAAATTTGTTATAGAGACCATAAATAAAATTTGAGATTTTTTTTTTGGTCAAGAAAATTTGAGATATTTACATGGACAAAATTTCATTCTACTTAATTAAACATAAATGAGGTTGTCCCGCAAGTGTAGCTCAATTGGTAGCTACCTGTGATATTATATTATGTACAGGGTCGAAATTCGAACCCCGAATACGTCACTTCTTCAGATATAATGTGTGTGAATCTATCCACTAATTTATGCAGAGGCAGGGGTTCGAACCCCTGACACCCTACTTCTCCACATTTAATATGTGTGAGCTCTAGCCACTAAACTACTTGAAAAAAAAATAAAAATTAATGTTGACATAAACTGTTCCTAAAGTAAAAGTGTAAAACCTTCACTTCTATAACCTGTGAACACAAATCTCCCCCTCATTTATGGGCATTGCTCGCGGAGAGACTACAGGCAACTTGCCACAGGTCGGCAAATACATCAAAATGGAAACTAATTAACACTATGTCTGCTGTTGTTCTACCACAAAAAGGAATTTATATGGAACAAGTGGGTCCAAAATTACATCAAATTATCAATCTACTAGTGATGTTAAACAACTCACCAACTAATAAAATTTTCCCTGTATTTTTAGCTGTATGTCTTTTTGTTTTTTTGGACCGATAGTTGTATGTCCCACATTTAAAAAAAATAGTTGCTTGCCCTTTAATTTTCAGACTTGAGTCAGCTAAGAGACCAAAGCATTTAAGATCCAATGTCTCATTCTAGAGAATGAGATTGAAAAATATAACCCTAAAATAGTCCCTACTGATGATTATGATGTGTCCGATGATGCAGCTGATTATCATAGTGATTAGGAATCAAATAACATGGAAGCCAAGATCCTTAAGATAAATGTTGAGAAGGATGTAGTTGAAAGAATGACGGATACATTACACAGTGGTGGAGTCAGACTTTGTTTTTTATGCGGCCAAATTCTAAAGCACTTTTCAACTTATGCGTATTGCATTAAGGACAAAATTAATATTGATTATATTTTAATAGCTTTTTCATATGATTCTTAACTTAACTGCATGTAATTTTTTTAAATTTGTAATTTTCTCAAATTTTGTTATGAATGATAAAAAATGTATTTTAAATTAAGAACAATAAAAAGAAACATAGAGTGTGTTTGGATGAAGGAATGTTTTGAGGTAATGTAATGTTTTTAGTAAATTCAAATACTTTGAAGTGAATTTCATTGTTTGGATAATAATTTGAAGAATTTTTAAAATGATGAAAATTCATGAAGTATTTTGTTCAAGTTAAATTTAGAAAATTTCAAATGATACCTAAAGGTTAAGAATTTCAAATTTCTTCGTTGTTATAATTTTTCAAATTTTGCATTTTGGTCCTCAAATTTTCCAATTTGATCACAATAAATTTCCAAAAAATTGTAAATTGACCTCTCAATTTTTTCAAAAATTATAATTTGACCCCTCAATTTTTTCAAAATATACAATTTGACCCCTAATTTCAATTTTTAAATTTGACCCAAAAAATTAAAATTTATAAAAGTTGCCCATAAATGATGACAATGAAATTTTTTATTACTCCATCTAAACAAAAGTATTGAGAAACGGAAGTAATTTAATTGAATCATTTAAATTACCTAAAATTCTAAATTCTTTAAAATTTCTCAATTACCTCATCCAAACACACTCTTAGGGTATGTGTTCGATGGAGGATTTGTGGTGATGTTTACTAATTTCCCAATGAACTATATCATGGAGTTTATCAAGTTAAAAGACCATATTATGGGAAAAGATTATGGAGAGAGACAAAAGAAGATAAAATCGACATCAATGTCAATTTGAAAGGAAAACATGTTGATAAACATCACCCCTAAAAACAGGAATGTTGAGAACATGATAGTTAACCTACAGTCAACCGATGGGAAATCAAGTGTAATATTATAATTTTTCCCTCAACACTATCATAAGAGTAAAATATTAGCATACAAAGTCCATAACATGTTTGAAGGCACATTCTTATAGGGTTATGGAGGACATGGTGGGATGATATGGAAGTTAACAGCTTAGCCTACAAGAAAGTTTTGGGTTGTAACCAAGTCGATGAGGTAGTTATCAACATCAACGTTGTTAGCCACAATCTTATCTTATATAATGTAATACTTATAGTTAATGGGTCAAGAACATGACAAATATGTTTGTAAGTTTCTTGGTTATTATAAGTATGCATTAATTACTATATAATTTCCTTTTTCATATTCTTAACCAATGCCCCGGGGGCACCAGTTAGCATTTCCCATATATAAATACCCAATTATAAAGATTATTTTATACACACAACCAAACAAACTAATATTTACATATCTTTATCGTTTTTCTTTTATTTTTATTTTTCATTTCATGCAGGTTTAGAATCTTAGATAGTAGCTCCTTCGATCCTATATGCTTTCTGGAGTAGTATTTTAAGAACCTGCAACTGAGAAACATAGTCATTTTCTAAGTGTAATCGCTTTGATCCCAGAAGAGATCATTGTCAGAAGTTCAAATTAGTCTATACATCATCTTAGAAGTTGAACACACGAAAAATCAAATAAGAAAATGATTAGTTAGCTAATCACACGGCTAGTCGGCTAAGAATAAAATTTCTCACGATGGCAACAAAGTCAAAATTTCATAATGATTTGACGATTACAAAGGATTAGCGATGTAAAATATGTTTACTGAAAGTGCACGTGAATCAAATCCAATTGTACTTCGTGTTTAGTAAGACAAATGAAATGGTACTCACACCTCTCTCAATTATATGAGTCTATTATGTTTGAAATATTATATGACTTTGTTATTTTAAATTTATTGTTAATTTGTTTTTTTTAGGTGGAGATGGAAAGACCGAATCAAATTCTCCTTTGAGCCAATTTATTCCCCTTTTTTTTATAAAAAAAATAAAATAAAATTGGGGAAGGGTCACATATCATCTATGTCTTGTGTTCAATATAGATATAAGGGTAAAAAAGTAATTATACATATGATAATTATCACTTAACGATTTTGGCAAAACATTCTCATCATTTGGGTGACGGTGAGTTATTTCTAGGGTTAAATAAGTTTTTCGTCCTTATAAATATAACGAATTTTGATTTTAGTCCCCAAAAAATTAAACTGAATGTTTTCATCCTCACAAATTTTTTTATTTTGTTTTTCGTCCTTAATAGCCATTTTATGTTCATATAAATGGTAAAATTATAACTCTTTTATGTTCAAATTGTATCTATGTTATGTCCGTTTATTATATTCGACATTTATATATTCATATTATGTTCAAAAAATGTCAAAAACACGTTGAAATTATATCCATTAAGGACCAAAAACAAAATAATTTTTTTGTGAGGATGAAAACATTCAGTTTAATTTTATAGGGACTAAAATCAAAACTCGTTATATTTATAGGGACGAAAAACTTATTTAATCCTTATTTCTATATATCTATAGTTGTTTATGATATAAAATATATATGATTTAATATTACTCTTCAAAATGATTTAATATTATTAACACCTTTACGAGAACCTCACACACAACATATGATTAAAATTTTGTCAGATCACATGACATTCTCATCATTTGGGCGACAACGAATTATTGCTAGATATCTATCGTTGTTTTTTTTAACGAAGATATCTATCGTTGTTTATGATATTACATATATATATATATATATATGATTTAATATTATTAACAACGTTACGAAAACCTCACACACAAGACATAAGAATTAGAGAAAATAAATAAGTAAGACTTTTTTTTTAACAAGTAAAACTTATTTATAAATTAATAACAAAGATAGGATGTTGAAATTGTTTCAAAAATATAAATTTTATCTATTTTGGATTCAAACAAAATCAAAGACACGATTTTAAAATTATTTCAAAAGATATATATTTTATTTAAAAATATAAAATAAAATATATAGTTTTGAAATTGTTACAATAGATATATATTTTATTTAAAAATATCTAAGAGGTGCACATAAGTGAGTCTATAAATAGAACTTATAGGGTATTGAATATCATATCACTTTTCAAAAACCCCAACTGAAAAGAAACCCTAGCCTCTCTGAACCTCTCTCTGAACTCATAGGGTGTTGAATATCTATATTTGTTTAACATAATGAAAATAAAATAAAATAAAATAAAAAGTTGTCAAAAATAATTTTTTAGGAAAGTTACCCAAACCAACTTCTCTTGGGTTTAGTTTTTTTCTTCTTCTTTAGGTTCCTGTGTTTTTTGAAAAGTTGTAAGTAACGGATGAAAACTTTTAAAAGTTATTATTTTGTTTATTAAAAAAAAGTGTTTTTGTTTTTGTTTAAAAAAAACTGCAATAAACAAGCTCTAAATCTTTCTTTTGGTCAAATAGACCATTAATTTTCCTTTTATTTTTCTTTTTCAGGACCAAAATGTCACAAAATTGTTAAGAAAATAAGTGAATGATTTTATTTTTTTGACTGGATGAATAAAATATTGTTACAAAGTAAAGAAATTAAAATAAGGAAAGCAAAATCTGAGTGAATCATGCATGTATATACTTTGATTTCATGTGAGCTTCCTTTTATGGATTAAAACCAAACACTGTTTTCTTTTTTGAACTAACTCCACTTATAGGTATCATTGCCTTTGAATGTGGAAGAAAGTGGTATAACCTATGATCATATTCATGAACCCCAGTTTTTGCACATAAAAGGCATGAAAAATCAAAACTCCTTCCATATATAAACTGATTCAATGTAAAAATCACAACCACAATCAATGAAAGCACTATATTCACATCACACCAACCACAAACTTAACTTTCCAAAAGCTATACTATTTTGAATTTCAAATGTGGTTGGTAACAAAACCACTTATCCTGTGAACTCATAAATATAGGAACATGTTCAAAGCTAAACTCAACATCTTGTCTCACTGACCATCTCTGTTTCTATGATAATACAATTCAAAAATTATGCTTTTTTTCTCTTATTGTTTCAAATCTTCAAAATTTAATGTGCCCGTTTCTTATTTGTTGTTGGGTTGTTGGAAAAATTAAATGTCACTATATTTAAGACTCTGCTTCTCTGTCTCTTTATTGGTCCCTCCCTTCTCCCACACATTAAATTTTAAGAATCTCACAGGACATCATAGTTACTCTTGCAAAAAACATGCCACCTTCTTCTTCACCCTATTTTGTTTTTTCATAGGGTCACGTTAAGCCTTTTCTTGTTCTTCTTTTTGTGTATAAATTCTGGTGATGAATGTTGAAGTTACCATATGATAGTCTCATATATATTAATATTTCATTAATGAATACATATGCTTGTTTTGTTTGTTTAGATAGTGCAGGAACATCGATCGGGAGTATCAAGTTTAAACTCTATCTGAAACAATTATTGACGAGACTTCACTTATCTTTTGCCGAACCCCAAATTACTAGAATCATTTTTCCGCAAAGAACTAAAGAGTTAAGGACAAAATGAGATGGTGCATGAAATTTGATGGCTCTATATTTAGAGTATGAGATATTGGTGCGGTTCAATCAGAAGGAAGTGCTTTATGATTCTAAAGCTCTCTTTTTTGATTGAGCCGTGCCAATATCACATGTAACTATCTATCTCCTCTTTAGCAATCAATTTGCAGCACATGAAAGGGATAAAGGTTACAATTATTTCATTGCTTTTAATTTCTTATGCGTCAATGTTTTTAGTTCAAGACTACTGGTAATTGAGGTTTTTTCTTTTGCAGATGAATCATGAGCATAGGCATATGTTTTATGTGAAGTTGGATTTATGATCAATTTCTTGGGAGTGGAATATGAAATGCATTTGGTAAGGTAGGAATGAAATTTGTATAACTTTTTTCTTTTCATTTTTGGGAGGTAGGGACTTAATTAAAGTGAAAAGCCAAATCAATCTTTATGTTTAGTTTGATTCTGTTTAAAGAAGGTTCATCTCTTTTTTGATAAGGTAGTATTCTTGTTATAGTTGGTAACAATATCCGATTCTTGCTTTTATGAACAAAGAACTTTTATGCATTTTGTATTTTTGGGAAATATTTCCATCACAAGCTGCCTTATTAAAATTACAGTAATTTGGTGGTCTAAAACAATCCAGTTTTAACTTAACTTTACAAGCTTTCATACTAAATAGGTACTTTACTTGGCCCTCTCCATGAATTTCACACATTTTTAATAATAAATATTGATATTGTGAATGGAATTATTGAAATCTAGTAATATAAAGTTATTGATAAAAGATAGAGTTCGCTATTAAATGGATCCATTTAGTAAAAAAAAAAAATAGCCCTAAGAAGTGGTAAAATTTTATAGGTTTCGAGTTGAAGAGATAAAATAAAATGCTTATTAAATATTATAATTAGAAATAATAAAAAAGTGATATGTACATGTGAGACTAGAGTTTGTTATATGCAAGCTCCTCCACACTATTTAAACTGTGCCACATAAATTCGCACGTTGAATGAATCAGGTTGATCCGCCCCTAGATGAGAACAAGTTCTAATACATTGGCCCGAGACCGTCTCGTGTTGGTTTGAGGTCCAACATACTGATCCGCTGACCATGTCAATTTTTTTTTAGAATATCCATTTTTGTATAAAAAAACTAAAAATTTGCTATTATGAAATCCAACTTTTTAAAAAAGGTGGGAAAAAACTATTATCATTGATAGTTTTAAGTTGTAAGTAGGGGTGTTTATGGGTTGGGTCAATCCAAAAAACTCAAAAAAATGGGTTGGGTTGGATAATTGAGTGGATATGGTTTCTAAAAATGGAAAACCCACAAAAATAAATGGGTTTCAGGTAAAACCAGACCCAAACTCAAAAAATCCACTTACCCAATAGTGTTAATATTTTTTTATCTTTATTTTCATAAGGTAGAAGAAATTTATATTTTCAAAACATACATGTTGTACCATATATATTGAAAATCAAAACATATTAGAGTTACAAATTAATATGTTACGCTTTTTGGTTATTTTGATACTAATGCAATTTTATGTCATGCAACTTTAATTTGTTGCAAGTATTTTTTGATGAAGTTTATTATTTGGTATTCTATGATTGATAAAATTATAGTAAAATAAGTAAACATTTTTTTTAAGAAAATTAAAATGTAGAGTACTATTTTAAAACAAAATTACGAGCACTTGTCATTTAGTCATTTAATATTAAAAAAAATAGTAAAATAAGTTGGATAACCCATTACCCAATCCAACCCAACCCAAAAATTAGTGGGTTTGCCCAAACACATCCAATAGTATAACGGATGGTTATTTTACCTCACCCAAACCGGAGTATCCTATTTAGTTTGGTTTTGGGTTTGACCAAACTCAATCCAAACCCACTCAGGAACACCCCTGATTGTAAGTACCAAGTAAAAAGAAGAAAAACGATATTTGAATAACTATTTTGTAACAGATTTTGCAACAACTTTCTTTCTTATACAAACATTGTATTCTTACTTTCTCTCTCCATTGCTTTAGTTTTTGTGTCAGTTCTTGCATTTCTTTGTATATTTTAGTTGTCCAATAAATTATCTTAAAAAGTGGTTGTTCAAATAACATTTCTCTAAAAAAAAATTGCCACAAATGATATTTAAAAGAACTTCAATAATCCAATTATAGTGGACAAAGTTGGTTAATATTTAAAATTAAAGTTACACAAGTCGCATACTAACCCACAAATCCCCGATTTAAACTGCATAATCCATGGCTAACTAATCCAACCCACACATACCAAAATTTAAACATGGATAACAGGTTGATCCGTCAACCTCGATCTATATACTCAATGGATGATGATATTTACAGCGAATTACCGTTTCGTGAATCATAGCGACATGTGAATTCCATTGGATCACTTTTTGTTGACCAACATCTTTCCATTACTCCTCCCATAATTTCCGCTAAGGCTGTTTTTTAATTGGTTGGTTACTGTTTCGTGAAGCTTTCATGGCAAATTCTTTTGCTATAAAAGAAAAAGAGGCTCTTCTTTGTGGTTAATCCATGAGCATTGTTTAACAAAATAATTCTTTTATAGAAGCTTGTGTCTTTATTTTTATAGGATAGGATTTCTTGCATTCAAATTTTCGGCCATCCCTACATTTGAACTAGAGGTGTTCAACACCGAACCAATCCAAACCGAAACCGCAAAAAATCGTATTTGGTTCTGATGTAATCGGATCATTTTCTTACTCAACCACATGGTTTGGTTTGGTTTGCGGTTTTCATTTTACCAACCAAACCAAACCGCAACATAAGAAAAATGTTAATTAAACATATTTCACCTAGACCAATACTCTTATAAAGTAAATGAAAACTTTTATAAAATGACTTATTTTTTCTTTTGTTAAGTTCCTTCTTTGGTTTTTATTTCAAAAACGTATTTATGTGCTACTTGAACTCGTAGAGAATGATAAAATCTTAGTATTTTTCATTTCTTACAAAATATGATTACTTTTTGTCCACGTTTTTAACTTGGTCTATGTTGTTGGAAACATTGTAAAATGAAAATCAAATTGTAATGTTTATGAAATTTAAAACATTGTGGAAAATATGTTGCATTTCGACTTTTTAACTTAATTTTAATGTTGGAAACAAAAAATTATATCGTCTCGAAAAAACCGCACTAACCGATCCAACCCAAACCGCATTTGTTTGGTTTGGTTTGGTTCGGATTTTATTTTCAAAGTCAACCGAACCAAACCAAACCGCATGATTTTCTATCTTGCGGTTCGGATGACTTTTACCCTCAAAATTGAACCAAACCGCACCACAAACACCCCTAATTTGAACTATCATTCATTCACGATTTTTGTTTTTCATCAACTAAGATATTTTCATCTATTATCTTTCATACTCAATTTTGTGTTAAATGTAGAAACTGTAATTTAAAATCAATTGCAGGTAATCTTAGTCTGTTTAGATATACTTAATTTGTTAATGAATACAAACCTTAAACAATGTTATTATAACATTTGTAAGTCAAACAAAACCTATGAGGCTACATAAACATTTAAATCCACAAATCCTCATTTTTATTCATTTTGTACGTATGAGTTTTACCACCGACTCTTTGAAACCAAATGAAATAAAATCATGACTTATAGTTTTTTTTTTTTTTTTGTGAAAGACCATAACTTATAGTGTTAAGTGCAAAGATATAAAAATACGGACGAATTTCCTAAAAAAAAAAAAAACACGGTCGAACTTGACCAAGACATTAAGTTATAATGGATCACCAACCTAATTAACGAAACAATTTTTAATAAAATTATTAACTTTATAATTATAAAAAAGGAAAAAAAATATGTTTATTAAAATTTACTATAAATAGTAGGAGTTGATGTTTATTTTTTTGTTAAATAGCCTACTAGTTAGACTTACGCAATGTAGTGAATGGAAATTTGGAATACTTGATATTGAACTACTAAACAAGTTACACTTATATGATAAATTGTTTATCTTTGTTGATGAAATAAGCTTTTTTGAGGGAGATGAAATAAGTTAATTTTGTTGTGAAAAATTAATTAAAATGTTATGTGGTCAAGTGATTTCCGCAGATTCAATTAAGTACCTTTATTTTTATAGGCTTGAATCCATTTGAAAATTAAATAAAAAATGTTATGTTGTTGTGAAAAACCTAACCGATATGAAATGTAGTATTTTCAACAAAAAAAAAAATGAAATGTACTTATTGACCTCATTTATTTTTGCTGTGCGAATTTTAATTGAATATGTACAATCTTTCTAAATGATCCTGAGTTTCTTTTGCGATCGTTTCATAACTTGCTAGTTGTACCTCTAAATCGATAGTTAACACCGCATTCCTTGATCCAATTCCAGGTAATGACCTTCTAATTTTCTTGCATCGCCTATAGTAAGGGTTTCCAAAATTGAGAATCTAAAATATGAATAATTGTAAATTGAATATTAATTTAAAAGTAAGATTGATAGATGATAGCTCGACTATAGTGGGTGGTGTTGGTACGTGAGGAAGGGAAAGATAGAAGAAGACTCAAGTTCATATACTTAAGTCATTACTCTACAAGAGAGAAGTAACGACTTCATCAATTTTTTTCATACCCTTCATCATTTCTTTATTTATGCACAATTCAAGCTTCCTTGATTTTAGGATTACTAGAGGAAGGGAAAGATGGAAGAAGACTTAAGTCATTACTCTAAGAGGTTACCAAAGGAAGAAAATAAAGACTTCATCAATTTTCTTCATACCCATCATCATTTCTCTATGTATGCACAATTCAAGCTTCCTTGATTTTAGGATCACTAGCAACATTTTCTTTTTTTGAAAGAGGGATCATTAGCAACATGTCCATTTGTTTCACCAATAATACTATGTCAAGTGCATTTCCTCATCTACTATATTGAATGATAACACATATTTCCATCTTTTCGATATATTTATCACCTCTTATGACAAATAGAGGTTCTAAAGACATAATCCTGCAATCTTGTTAAAAAATTCTTCAATATGCAACTCTAATTTAAGGATTCTCATATTTGAGAATGTGATAAATCGATAATTAATGAAAGGTAAAATTGATAGATGATAACCTAAATAAAGTTGGTGCTTTTAATACATAGTAAAGAGAAAGTAAAATATCGAAGATTAAGTCTAAGACTTAATCATTACTCTACAAGAGAGTACTAAAGAGGAGATGAGAGACTTCGCTAATATTCTTGATTTTATAATCACTAGTCATGTGCCCATTTACCTCAACTTTCTTGATTTTTTGAATACTAACCACATGTCCATTTAACTCAACCAATTATATTATGTCAAATGTATTTTCGATGTATGCAATTTTGAATTGTAGCATCCAACACATAATCATCGTTTTCACGGGTCGTTGTTACTATTGTGTTCTATCAACATAAAACACAAGAAGAAAAAAAATACATAATGGGGTCAAATACCGTGTTTGAAAATGTATGTCAGCTCCCAAGAGAGGATCCCTTTCTTATATTCCCATCTATTATCTATCCTTTTCTAAGATGTTTGTCAAGGTGTGATGGTCGTGTTACATCAAAGTTTCACCGTGTGGTGGAAATTGGCTGAACATGAAAGTTTCATGGGTTAACTGAGTTGCGGTGTGTCGACCAAAGAGAGGTGTGGTTGTTTAGGAGTTAAAAATACCTACTAGTGTATAGTGACTAAACCGTCAAATTGGTGTATGTTGTCTTTGTAATCCGTTTTTAAATTAATTCTTAAATTGGTACAAGTTATTAAAGAAAAAAAGATTTTTAGCATGATCATACGTTACCTTTTTATTTAGATTTTTTTTTTTTGAGAAAATATAACCGTGATAACTTTTTATTTTAGAGTCAAAAATGTTTTTTTTTGTTAAAATATTTTTTGTAAAAATCCTAATCAAACACTTAAAAATGACAAAAGTGGTTTTTTTTATTTATAAAAATGATTAAAAAAATCTAAAAATTTCTAAAACAAAAGACTGAATATCTGCCTCCCGATTCTTAGTACAACTGGAAGTTTTTTCGCATCGTCATTTTTTCACTTTCAGTTATACCTTTAAACAAACTTGTCAATGATAAATGTTATATTATTGGTGTCATTCAAAAAATATAAAAATTTATTTTATATTACGCCTATAATTTTAATCAAAGTCAACATATTTTTAATAAAAATCAAATTTCATAAACACTACCGTTCATAATTTATACGCATTAGGGTAATAAAAAGAAGGCTTAATAGCAGTTTTAGCCCCCTAACTTTCCCAAAGTTGCGACTTAGGGAGCGGTTTTGTATTTTTTTAAGGGACCAAAATCGCAATTTCGTGAAAGTTAGGGGGCGAAAACTGCTATTAAGCCTAAAAAGAACGGTTAAACATATACGAGTGTCCGTGGAACGCTAGCTAGTTTAGAATATGAAAAATGGCAAAGATTTGACCTTGAATGCATCACTGGCGATCTGATCCCATTTTTTAAGGAGTTGACAAAATATACCACTTTATATACAATATACATTTTTACAGTACATTTTAAGTATGATATTTTAAAAAGGGTCATGCTTACTAGTGTTTTCGGAGCACTAATTAAAGAAAATAAAAATAGAGAATACTATAATATGTTTTTAAGTACATAACACAAACTAATAGAATGCGCGGAAGGGGAAATGCGAAACAATTAAATATTAAATTGGTGAAGAAGCAAGTTGAAAAGTCCCGAGTAAACATTTTTATTTCTAATGTAGTGATGAAGAGTAGTTTTGATCAATCAGCTTCTAGGAGATTAAGTTTAGCCATCGAGTAAGAATGACATTGGATACTCTTTAGATAGGGTACGATAGTACCCATTCCATACCCGCGTAACCGCGTTTATAAAAAAATCTATGTACATGAACTCAAATTTTCGTGGACAACAAATTTGGTGTCCATCCTGTACCCTATGGACATATAAGCACCCATACATGCACTTCAACCAGTGGCAGAGTCCTTCATGGGTTAGGGTGGGCTACGGCCCATGCGAAAAAATTAAAAAATTAACGACTATAGGTCTATTTTGCGAGATTTTATACAATTTTGTGTCGATTTTAGGTTTCTATTGATCCAAATTCCCGCAAAGTGGTATAGTGGCCCACCCTAAAAATTTAAATAATTTAATTATAGGTCTATTTTGCGAGACTTTAAACAATTTTTCAAAGGTTATAGTTTTCTGCAGTTTCAAAAGTGGCATACATTAATTGTGGCCCATCCGAACTTTTTTTTTCTGGCTCCGCCACTGACTTCAACAACAAAAAGACAATAAACAACAAAAAATATCACAAACTTGATTAAAATACAACCTAAATATTTAACCAAATAAAAAGGATCTAAAATATAAAAACAAGTGCATGTTGCATAAATATCAAAGACTTTATGATTCTTTCAAAAAAAAATAAAGACTTTATGATTAATTAACTAATTTTAGTATTATATAAAATTATAATTATAGTATATATAATGTGTGGATGTAGGATGGGTTAAGCACTAGAGTGCCCGTATCCACATTCATACCCGTTCAAATTTACAGATAATTATGCAATCCAACAATGCAGATATTTATCCGTCTATCGTGGATATTTTTTGTAGATGTCATCCTTACCATCCAGAACCATTTTTTTATAGTTAGCACGTTGTTGTTGCCTGCCCATTCTACGGCTTAATAGTCTCAAAAGATGCCTAATATAATGTAGTAAGAACTAAGCTACACTTTCCTACCATGTAAATTGATTATATAACTGTATAATCTCTAAGGTATATAAAAGATTGAATAGTATAGAAAGATATAACTCAATGAAGTGGGGGGTGGGGGCAAACACGCTATCTACGGGTTCATGCAAACTAGCCCTAGCAGATAGAGGGATTTTAGGACCAGAC
>Ga0315914_1006195_pt1 | contig 17040 bp, 6 predicted proteins | sample MpolenodulesMG_FD_203920 | JGI IMG/M metagenome (GOLD analysis project Ga0315914, IMG submission 203920) | Medicago polymorpha root nodule microbial communities from Los Angeles, California, United States - elongated nodules | ecosystem: Host-associated > Plants > Roots > Nodule | place: USA...
ATGCACATCTTTATATGACTCGACAATTACACATCTTTATATGACACATCTTTATATAACACATCTTTAAATCACACATCTTCAAATAGCACATATTTATATAACACATCTTTAAATCACACATCTTCAAATAGCACATCTTTATATAACACATCTTTAAATCACACAACTTCAAATAACACATCTTTATATAACACATCTTTAAATCACATCAATTTCACATCATCCAATAATTCATCTTTACTCATCAATTAATATCTAATTAATTCAATTCATCAACTAAAATATCAAATACTTTTTCTACCATTATACTCCCTCATTTCTAACTACTGATTAATAACTTTACTCTTTTCTCACTCCTAAATATTTAAGAGATAATTGGATATCAAAGGTCCTACAGTCAAGGTTAACAACCAATGCCACGCATAATTAATAACTTTCCTTCCTCTCATTTTAGCTATTCTTTACTTGCTGTTAGAGACAACCCAAGAGAATTTAGACAATCGAAATTGTATCACTGAGATATTTCCAAAAATATCTATCTAGCGACAAGACGTAACCTTATGAACATACCATGTTTAGCCAAAAGGATCTGAAAGAAAGGAGGCATAATTTCACAAGTAGATATTTAGGATAACTTTAGATCATAGTTGATTATTCCTATCATGAACATTGCTACACGTTAATAATTCATATGGGTGCTATACTAATTACTTCATATCTAGTCATACAATGGAATAGACTAAAATAATAGAGATTGAATGCCACTTTGCCTAACTTCATGAATCTTAAACCTCTTAGCACTAAAAGAATGTAGTAACGCATGAAATCAAGTTATACTGGATCGATGATCTTGTTACTTCCAACTCAATTAAGACCAGAATTAAACATGTGCCATGTCAATAATTAGAAAGAATAATACATACAAAACTTCAGTTCATGAACCGATAAGGAAATAATGAATCGCGGCTTATAAACAAAAATACAAAAAAAAAACTAAATCAAAACATATCTCAGTAGCAATCATCGTAAAACATATTCGCATAAATTCCTAGATCATGGCAGCGATTCTACTACTGGTTCACATATGATTTAGAAAATTAATCAAATATTAATCACGAATTCAACATGAAACATCACAATTCAAAAACGACAATTAAACATATAATCACATCAACATAAAGGAACACGGATTTAATCATAGATTCATCAAAGGACTAAGAAAACAATGAAAATTAACAACCCTTCACTACCCACATGAGTACACAACCCTTGTGGTGAAAAAAAACTCTCCCCTTACCTTAGTTTGTAGAATTTGATAATCTCCTACAGTGAAATCTCTCTCTCTCTATGTTCTCCTTGCTATCCCTTCTTGCCTTTTCTCTCCACAACCCTAGTTTTCCTTTTTGATCTCTAATCTTTTCTTTGTTTGTTGTAACCCTAGTTTTCCTATGTTCTAATTTATTTATAATCATCAGCTAAGTTTGTTACTAATCTTTTCAAATTACTATCTGCTCCTCTCGAATTTGTTACTATTCCTTCTGTAACTACACACTCTTGCTATTCACACTCCCCTCTGCTTAAATCATTAAAGCACTGCTCAACTCACTAACTACACCTCTTTTCTACCCAATTTTACTAGTCCACCTCTATTCGCACTCTACTTTATTATTCTCTCTAAAAACTATATTTTCTCTCACTCTTTAACTGACTAACCAATCTATCTATTTTCTCCTTACCTATTCTTCCAATAAATACGAATATTTAAATTAATAATACCTAACAATCAATACTATTAATAATAATACTAATAAATTAATATTTAAAATTTGGGGTGTTACAATTCTCCCTCACTTAAAAGAATTTTCGCCCTCGAAAATTACCTAAAGGAAACAGTCCTACGTATGCCTGAAATTGAAACCCCTCACTTCTCCCCCACTTGTCACATACGAGGGTTGGAAAAAAAAAGTTTTGGACCGACTGGACCGACCTGCTCTGATACCACTATGTAACACCCTAAACCCTACATATTATTTTCTAATAAAAATATATTAATTATTAAAGCACGCAATGGTGTCCCACATCTTCATCAATTCAAAAGTACTTTATTTAAATTAAAAAAAACGTTGCAACGAAATAGTTTTCAAAAAAAACTTTAAAGTATACATCTCTTCACAGTTTCAACAAAAATCAATTTCAATAGAATTCTAAAACATAGTCTAAATTAAAATAAATCCCCAATCCCTATTGTCACAGATCAGAGCATCGACTCGATAAAGACTCCCAAAAGCGATAAGTAAACGAGTAGGCTCCAAAGCCTTCCTCAGAGACTCATTGCTACTAAACTTCTTCTTTCTGCAAATCTACACCACAAGGGTGCAGACGCCCAACCCGCCAATAGAGGGTGAGAGTATATTCAACATAAGAGATGCATAAATACATGCATAGATTCAGACAAAAAAACACAGCAATTACATTGAGACATGTATGCATCACAGTCAGATAATATTCATATTTAAATATAAAATTCCATCTAATAAAAATCAAATAGACATCAATCAACATCTTATAATAACATATAAGCATCAACAACATTTAAGAATATCAAGTAGACATTAACGAAATGCAAATCATTCACACATAATCATATAGAATCACGTCATTGAATATCTCATCTTAAATAGTTACACATCTTAAAATATCACATCTTTTAATTACACATCTTCAAATAGACCTACAGTTATGTATGCAATGTCTCTAACTCGACTCTATATGTATATGATACCGGTTTTGGATATCAGAGTTATGAAGCAAACATATTTACCCAATGCTAGTTACCCATTTACGTTTCCAAGAAAGGATCATTTTTGTTAAAATTTCCAATTTAGAGTTTTCTCTAATCTATGGTTTGAGTCACGATTTATGCTAGTCCATCCCATTGCTTTCCTACGTGAAATCAATGTTTCTAAAAAAAACATAAAAAAATAGAACAAACTACAAGCTGTTTATAATCTATGGTTTGTGTCACCCAATGGAAAGTTTAACGGGCATTTTACCCATCACAAAAGTAAATAATTAGGTGAACTAATTTGAATGTTTTCAGCAAAAGTGCATACACACTCATACAAATAAACAAAAATGTGAAACCAATTAAAAGAATATTCACGCATAACAAAAATTAAGTATACGATTGCATTGCACTGAGGATCGATAAAACATCTCACAGATATAACAACATAACGAATAGAATACATCAACGATTTATTATAAGAATAAATAATATATCGAAAATTATGAATTTACCACCTCAACATCATGAAGAAGCTAGAGATTACATGCTCAAAATCACAACAACAAATTAAAGCATAAATTTAACATGAATTCATAAAAAGATAAGCAAAATAAAACCCTTCAACTACCCATAAGATCATACAACCCTTATGGTGAATAGAAACTCCCCCCTTACCTCTAGTTTTTGCAAAATTAATGATTTCCTACGGTGAAATCTTACTTTAGGTTCTTCTTGCTATGCCTCCTTGTCTCTTCTCTCCACAACCCTAGTTTTCCTTTGATCCTTAATCTTTTCTATTTTGTTTTGTTGTAACCCTTTTTCTCTAATTCTCTTCTCTACTTATAAGCTCTAATTGAGTTTGTTACCAATCTTTTTTTAGATTACTATATGTCCTCTAGGTTTGTTACAAATCTTTTTAGATTACTATCTGTACCTCTAAATTTTGTTACTATTCTTCTTGTAATTACACCACCTATCTATTCACATCTCCCTCTGCATAAATCATTAAAACACTACTCAGTTAACTAACTACACCTCTTTTCTACCCAATTTTACCAATCCACCTCTGTTCGTATTCTCTTTTCTTTTTCTCTCTAAAAACTTTATTTTCTTCCTAAACATTATTTTTTCTCACTCTTTAACCGACTAACCAACCCATCTAATTTCTCCTTACCTATTCTTCCAATAAATACAAATATTTAAATTAATATTACCTAACAACCAATACTAATAATAACATTAATACTAATATTATCTAATAATAATATTAATAAACTAATATTAAAAATTGGGGTGTTACAGAAAGCAATTCGTGACTTTTATGGAATTGGTCTCGGAGCGTGGGTTACTCTCATTTTTGTTGTTGTGCGACGATTTGATATGGTGTTAAGAGATAGGTTTCCCAAGATTATCAACTATCCCGTTTTTTATCCACCCATGCATTTTCTTATTGACAAAACTAATGTGCAGACAACTTTAAACGATTATCTCCCCCCCATAACATCTCTTCTATCTTATCGTCACAATATCAGTGACATATTTATAGATTTCCAAAAAAAATCATCTGAATATGATGTAATAAAATGTTTTCTGGTATGATACACTTTTCCTATAAACATGATTTTTTTGTTAGTTTTTCATTTAGCAAGTGTAAAATGCTTCCATTTTGGTTTTTGCAGATGCTCATTTACACGGGAGATATTTCCCAAATGCTAGATACTTCTACTACCAATGTGAAAATTGTGGATGATTGCGGTAACATATGGGACTATGACTTAATTTTTGGTACTATTCCTTATGAACACTGCCGGATAGGTGGACAATGGAAGAGGTTAGTGGAGGCTTGCAGGCTGCGTGAAGATGTCAAAATCAAATTGGGAGCTCCAATGGCAGCAATGAATGATTTCATTTATCTCGACGTTGTTTACGATTACACCATGTTTATTTAATTTCTTGAGAACCTTGCAAGTGTTTCCTTTTATCAGATCTTTCTATTTTTTTAGTTTTAGATTTGTGAAGTATATTCCATGTTCCAAACACTATGTATTATGTTCTTACTCCATTATCTCGAAAAATATATTGAACTCTCGGTGCACATTTTCTTTGAGATATCCCTCACGTAAATAACATTTTCTTTGTGATTAAGTTTTTAATTTTTGGTTTTGATCAAACATATGGCCCTTATTCTTTTTCATTTTGAATATTCAAGCACCTGTTTTATAACTTAAAAACTGAATTATAAGATTAGTCCTAATCATGGAAATTGTTTAATATGGTACAGTAAAAACATTTGTGGCAATTTATTTTATGAATTGAATTATACTATTATTCTAATTCAAGTAAAGTATTTACTTTCATATTTGCGCTATATTTGTTTTCTGTAATATGGCAATTGATATTATGAATTGAATATTAATATTAAGAAATATTTTAATATGGTACAGTACAAACGTTTGTGGCAATTAATATTATGAATTGAATTATATTCTTATTTCCATTCAACTAAACTATTTACAAATATTACCTTCGATATGACCCGTGCGTTAGCACGGGTCGATGGTCTAGTTATTGTTAACCTAATAAAGCAAATGGGAGGAAAAATATTAGGTTAAGTTGCTGCAGACCTAACAAAATTAATAAATAAGGATAAGTGTAGAAAATATTGTCAAAAAAATAAAAGTCAAGAGGATAGAAATGAAATTGGTGCGATGCATTTTTTTAGATGAAATTTGTTAGGTTAAATTACTGCTAACCTAATACAACAAATGAGAGTGAAAATATTAGGTTAAGTCACTGCAGACCTAACAAAATTAATAAATAAGTATAAATAAGAGATTATTATTATTTGTCACTTTTAATAGTTAAGTGCTACTGGACTATTTTGTTTATGATTGTTTCAAGAAACTTTTTTATGGATTACTACCCCATGAGTGAGGAAAATAATTAGTTCACATGGAATGTTTACCACTATCGAGAATTCATCCGCGCTACTCATACAAACTACTCAAGAAAGGATTGGAATGATAACAAAAATGCAGCAAGAGGCCGTCCAAGGACATGAAGAAAGCTTAGACAAAATCCAAGTCATTGAACACTATGAAGATGGAGTTTACAAAGTTCAAAGAAAGGAATTGGGTTACAAATCAAACGAGAATGTCAGTAGAGCTAAGAAGTAAAAAGAAGTTCGCACCTCTAGAGGTTAAAAAAAGTAAACATCCTTAGAAACACGTAAGGAATATGAAGAGAACCACCCAATAAAAGAAGAGAAGGATAACGCCACATCATTTGAACCTCTATTTGACAAAGATTTCATTTTAAGTCTGAATAAACTACAAATCCTGGAAGAAAGTAAGCTACCATACCCATATCTCAAGAAGTTGAAGAACGAGGAATCTAATGCCCTAACCAGAAGCTGAAATGCAATATTTCAAAGACCTCAAAAGAAGAAGGATCCATGAAGTTTCAACTCCTACCTCTATGTACCAAATTCATAGAACTCATTCCAAAAAAAGGAAGAGGAAAAATGATGTGTTCTTTCTTTCATATAACTCACCCTAACAATGGTAGAGGTATCGAGCTAATGACGTTAAACAAACGCTGAGTAGGAGACAACTAATCGATTTATTTTTCTATGTAACTGGTGAGATTTTGAGCCAAATATTCATCCCAATCTTCTACTATAATTCTTTCTATATTAAGTGTTCCATGTGAATGTTATTTTTGCTCTAATTTGCGGTTGTTCTTTATGGACAATCAATCATGTTATATTACACACGAGACAATTTTCGTTGGTCCCTTGAGCCTTTTCAAGCCACACTTAATATTATTATCCTTTTTCTAACCCCTTTATGCCTCTATGCAATATTATCTTTTGTCGATACTAAGTGATGAATCATATCACAAGTTCTAAACCATAATTTTTTTTTTAATTTCTGTTGGAGTTCGATAAAATATTTTTAATAACTTGGTATGATTTGAGACTAAGTTTAGTGTTGCTCTTTGAAATTAACAACATTTTAAGTTTTGAGGTAGGGTACCAACTTATTAAAAAAATTAAAAAATGTAGATAAACCATATAAAAATATGTGTCTACAAAAAAAAAAAAAAAAAAATCAAGAGTAAAAAACATAATTTTTTTTATCCTCTTCAAAAAAATAATATTATTATTAGAAAAAGAAAAGGATAAAAAGTTCTACTTGATCATCATGAGTTTAACTTAGTTGATAGGGACAATGCATAATATATGCAAGGTTCGAGGTTCTAACCCTGGACACCACAAAAAAAACAGTTCTACTTGAACCCATTTTGTTTTGGTTTAAGGAAGGAAGGTTAGTAATACTCTATGAAGCCCGGATATGTAGTACAGATACGGGTACGATACGATACGGGTACGCGGATACGCAAATTTTTTAAAATTAGGATACGATACGACTAAGATACGTTAACAAAATATTTATACTAACATTTATATGCATGTAAAATACTTAAAAAACATTGATTACTCTTCAATACTGTATAACTGTAAATGTCACAATTTACAACAAAATAATACATGTGATCAAAATAAAAAATGTAAAGTTTTCATATAAATCATATTCTATTTTCATTCATATGTTAGGTTATCTCCTCTCTCTCGTTACTTTCATCCACCAAAAACATAATTTTTAATTGTTATCGAAGTGATTCATATCTTAAATTGAATCATATACATCTTCATTGAATTTTCACAACACAACCTCATTTTTTTTTTTACACTTCATGTTTTTCCAGGATACGTCTCTGTGAAGTATCTTATATATATTTAAAATTAAAATAATTAATTCCGATACTCCGTGGGTATGTATCCGAGAGTATCCGCGGAGTATCGGTATCCGATATGTATCCGATATGGGTACGTCTCCATTTTAGAGTATCCGGGCTTCATAGGTAATACTTCAATGTTTAGTACGAATCCGTAGGCTGAAAATCTAAAGTTGTTTAATTAACCTACTTTCTCAAATATACTCCCTTGGGTACATCTGATTTGCACATGACAAGATAACTTAAGTTATACGGTGCTTAATTTGTAAATCTGTTTCAGAGACATGACAAACTGGAGGCAAGGGACATGACAAAACCATAAATTCTTGTCCCTCACCAAACCACAACACAACTTTTTGTCCAACATACAAGTTGTCAAAATACCAAAATTAAAATTTTTCCACCAAAAATCGTATGAGATAAAAAATTATTCAATACCATAAAAATTTGTCATATGCGTTATTCTACCTTGTATTGTGCTGTTCTATCTTGTACTGTTCTATCAAATACTTTACTCTTTTGCGAATAAACACACATGCCCAAAATGATAGAAAATATTTGTCCTTAGTATGATACCTTAACATTTTTTTTTCTTTAAATAAATGGATTTTCTTTTTCAGAAATCCTAGAGTAACATGGACTTAGCGTGTCCCGTAAGCATAACTCAGTTGGTAGGACAATGCATTATTATATGCAGGGGCTGGGGTTCGAACCCCGGACACCCCACTTATTCACCTTATAAGGTGAATTCTAGCCACTAGGCTACTTGAAGAAAAAAAAAATGGACTTAGCGTATAAAATCATTAATTTTCCATATACAATTGAGATTAATTAATTGAGTTAATTTAGTAAAGTACGGGTTTGCATTATCTTATGAGTTTTATTTTTTGACATAAGTGATATTGATTTTAATTGTATATAATTATAGTTATAATCACTCATTTCCAGTCATCCATTAAGCATCTTTTATAATGAAATCAATTAAAAATTTCACACATGTTAAGGAAAATTTCTAAAGGAAAGAAATAGAATAATAATTTTATTAATGCAAGCTTATCAAGTAATTTTATCATCTTAATTGTTAAATAGAAGATGTTGAATTAAAAATGATGCAAGTAGTATTGGTTAAATGAGTATCTCATATAAAAGCCATTTTTTTTAGTGTTGTTGATTATATAAAAAAATTGAAATCATTCAACGACCGAACAAGTTCTAATCTTTCCATGCAATTGGAGATTAGAGGCACAATCTTCTATTATTAATTGAGTACAAAGTTATTTTTTCTTATTGTAAAAAAGTATCTTTTTTTTTATAGGGATAGTAAAATGTATCTTTATTAATTATTAGTACGTACATAAAAATAAATTATACCCTTAAAAAAAAGCAATTATAATCTTTTTTTTAAGGATATAACCTTTTTTTTATTTGATTGATTATGAGCTGGCATTTTTCAGAGTCTTGCCAAAATTCCATCGATTATTCTCCGAATAAGAAATCTCTTAAACTTCTTTAAAAAAAAAAGAGAAATCTCTTAAACTATTACTTAAATAAACATAAGCTTAAACATAAGCTAAAAATGTATCCCTAAAAAAAAAGAAGCTAAAAATGTAAATGCCAGTCCACAGAAAATCCCATCGACACCTTACTTTTTGATTTTGATAAAAACCATCAAAACCTTACTTTTTTAATCAAATTTGAATCAGCAGAATATCTTCTACATTATTAGTATTATTAAAAAAAATAGAAACCTTTACCACAAAAACAAAATCAACAAAAAAATCAAAACAAATTAAAGAGGTAAAAGAAGGATTTGATTCCCTATCATTTTTTGCTAAATTAAAAAAGAGACTTTTAAAGTTAGAGAACAAAGCGGGAATTTGATCATACAAAAAGTTGGTCAGGTACAACATAACATATCACATTGTCACACTATATTTAAGGTTTGGACACCTACAAAATATTGTTCACAGATACAAACATAACATAACCTCTTTGGTTCTTTGTTTTTCTTCAAGTGAGAAGTGATGGAGACAAATTCTGAAGAGGTTCATGTATTGGCTGTTGATGATAGTCTCATTGATCGGAAAGTTATTGAAAGGTTGCTCAAAATTTCAGCTTGTAAAGGTGAGTTTGTGATTTGGTAAAACAAAAATAAAATTAATAAAATGTTTTTTCTATTATTCTCATTTGTGAAGATTTTTATTTAGTGTTATCTATGAAGCACGGATACTCTTCAGATTAAATGTGTTATGATGTCGGACATGTGTTGTGTCCGACACCAACATAACACCGACACATAATTATATGTGTTGTGTTCGTATCCGTGCTTCATAGAGTGTTATTTTTTTTATTGCTGTTTAAAATTTAATGTGTTGATGATTTTTGTTTTTGTTGAACTTTAGTTACTGCTGTGGATAGTGGAATCAGAGCACTGCAATTTTTGGGGTTGGATGTGCAGAGAGAGAAGTCTGAATCTGATGGTTCTGTGGTATGTGATTTTTTTTATTTTTTTTTTTGTAGTTTTTATTCTTTTAATATAATATTAAAGAGAGCTTAATTAATTTACTGATTTTATTTTATTTTTATTTTGTTTCCTTAGCCTTTGAAGGTGGATCTTGTTATTACAGATTATTGCATGCCAGAAATGACTGGTTATGAGTTGCTCAAAAAAATTAAGGTTCAAATTCATTATCACAATTCCATTGAAAAAATCATTATCATAATTTATTTTTCTCTCTTCTGATTATATTGTTAGTGAAGTTTGATCCGAAATTTCATTTTGAAGCAGGAATCGTCCACTTTTAAGGAAATTCCTGTAGTGATCATGTCTTCTGAAAATATTTTGCCCCGCATAGACAGGTACTGTTATTATTATTAGATAATTTTGTCTCTTTTTATTTCACTAACACATCTAAATTAAGAATATTGTATTTTGTGAAATTTTGATTTTGATGAAAATAATTTTGATTAAAATAATAAGTATGAAATAGATGTTTTTTTGAGGGGAAGTATGAAATAGACATTTGTGAGTTTTAAATTGTAACAAACCATGATTATACTTTTTAATGACACTCATAATATAAAAATAACAGATGTAATATGAATCCTTAATGTTTTCAATGACACAAATAATATAATTTTTTTAAAAGTATTTTTTGACCAAAGAAAAAAGACACTTAAAAAAAATATATCACCATTATATATAAGTATAAATTATTATTACTATTATTTTTAGGGAACTTCTACGGTACACTCACAAAATGAGGTGTACCGGTATTCTTTCTTTATAATTTAATAAATAAACGATCCTTTTTTATGTAATAAATAGCTATTTGTCAATATTTATATTTTATAGAACATCATTTTATAAGAAAAACATCATTTCATTGATTATAAAAATTATTGTATTTTTTTTTACTAGTAAAAAATAATCAATGTTCTCAATTATGAGTGATAAAAATTCAAAAAAAAATTAATTTTATTTCGTTGACACTTTTGATGAATAAGATTTAATTATTATAACTATAAATGATAAAAAAAATATTTTTCTTAAAAAAACAACTCATTTAACTATTAATTTAAAGAATGAGCGTACTGGTACACTCAAATATATTAGGTGTACTATAGAATTTGCCTTATTTTTATTATTATGCTCAATAGATCATTATTGTTATGTTAAAAAAATAAATCATTATTGTTAATTTGTTGCATACATAACTTTAACACAGTAAATCAACTATTTTTTAAAATTGTTATTGTTATTAGTTACCACTGGAAATTGTGATGAAGTTGAAAAAATGAGTGATTTGTAAATATTGAAAATATGCAGATGTTTGGAAGAAGGTGCAAAGGATTTTATAATAAAGCCAGTGAAATTATGTGATGTGAAACGACTAAAGGGTTACATGACAACAAGGGAGGTTGGAGTAGGAATCAACAACAAACCGAAGCCAGAAGAAGCATGTAATCACTCATCATCACCACATTCCATTTCATCATCACCTTCACCTTCATCATCTCCATTGTCTGCATCCAGTGTGCTTGATTCTCCAATCAGACGGTTTAAAATGACCGACATCGAATGACTATTTGGGTTGTCATCTTGATTACTTTATTTCTTTCCATTTCAAACAATAACTTGTGTATCACTTTCGATGCTCGAACAATAATTACATTGCCCTTTTTTTAATTATCTTATTTATGACTAAATTTATTTTGTTTCTTAGTATGAATGTAGATTAAAATTACTAATGTATATTTTTAATTTTGTTTTCCTTTTTCTTTACTAAAGATGAAAGATGGTTTTTAAAAATTTCGTGCACGGAAACATGGTTTTTAAAAAAAAATCATTTTAAAGATAGTTTGATTAATGGAATTGTGACATAGACAACAATGAATACTAATTTAAAAAATGCAGACACTAAAAGCCAATATTAAACAAAAAAATTTACTATTGAGTCAATGTAACACAATCTAATATTATACACTTACTTACAAACCCTATTCAATCTCAAATCAAACCTATACTTTAAACAAAGAAATCACTACCAATGAAAATCACAAAGATTTAATCAATGATAAAATCATTAACAAGTTAATTTCATTTATGACAAGTGATTGAATAATAATTGAAAACACAAAATCCTTCAAAGAAAAAAAAAGTTCTAATGCATTCAATCACTTAACACGTATTGTAATTAAACCTATAACAATTTATAACAAATCAAATCATATAATGCGAAAAATAAAAGATAAAGGAAGAAAGTACAACCGATTTATAGTGGTACCCAAATCGTCCTTGCTATGGGGTACGTCCACTCTTCATAGAAAAATATACTTTCTTCCGCTATGATTGAATATTTACACGATGATCTACAAGGATTGATTACAAGCAATCAAAGAATTTTGTTACTCTTTAACCCAAAAGATGACCAATAACCTAAACTACTTATAGTAAGATCGTCTCTAAGTTGATCCTAATCCAAGATCCACGAATTTGTTGCCTCAACCCTTCAAATATTCAATCCTGTGAGATCCTTTGTCAATCTTCGTAAAGATTCATTCTTCCGCATAGATTCCTTTGATTTCCATCGGTGTTGATAAGCTAGAAAAATCCCTTAACTTGTAGACGGGAAAAAAAGCCTTGTGTCCTTTGGAACTATGATCACCTCAAATTCCTTGAAATATTCAAATCATTACATAAACACACGATTGTACCTATAATACTAGAACCAATTCTCACAAAGAACTATGAGGAATCCGAGATCCACGAATTTGATGCCTCAATCATTCAAATATTCAATCATGTAAGATCCTTCGGCAATCTTCGTAAATATTCATTCTTTCACATATATTCCTTTGATTTCCTTTAATGTTGATAAAATAGAAAAAAAACCCTAGCTTGTAAAGGGGAAAAGAAAGCCTTCTTGTGTCCTTCGGAACTTTGAGCACCTCAAATTCCTTGAAATATTCAAATCATTACACAACCTACGATTATACCTCTAACACTAGAACCAATTCTCACAAAGAACTATGAAGAAAGTGTTTTAATATGGTTTTTGAGAGAAGAAGAGTAAAAAGAAAAGTTATGAATGATATCTATAAATGGATAAAATGAGGGAATGTTGTATTTATAGGTGTGGGTGCATAGTGCAAAAAATAGCTATTTTTTTCTTCAAAAATACACTATCTGAATCAATTCAGATTATTAGATCTAAATATGGGCAGTGTATGAAGATTGAATCGATTCGACGATCCTTATGTGCAACAATGAATCGATTCAAAATGAGAACAAAACTCACTGACTTGTTTGAGTCGATTCAGACCGCCAGTTGTGATATTTGAATCGATTCAAGCTTTGAAAATTGTTTCGAAAGAGTTGAAAAAGAACATAACACCCAAGTCTAACCCAAAAAGGATTTTCAATAAAAAGAACTTTGAAAAATCAAAGATTTTATGTATGGAAAATGTTTTATGTAAGGTGAGAACAAGTCATAGACCTAGAGGAACAAAATGAAGCTTGTTTAGCTTTAGGTTGTGTTTTGATGATGTTAGTTAGATGATCTTAGATGATGTTAGTTAGATGTTTTATTTGATGATTGTTTTGTTTTGGTATTATAGCTTAGAACTATGTTAAAGCACCTAGAAAACCATGTCTCATTGTGTCATGTGATCACATGATGTCTTGTATGGTGTGGTGTATAGAAAACTTCATTTTTGTGAGTTAAAACCCTTCATTGTGATGTTTGAATCGATTCATGAATTTTACGACTAACATCACACGGAATCAACTCAAATTATATTGAATCGTATCATAAAAACTTTCTGACTTTGATTGAATCGATTCATAAGAGTTAGAATCGTATCAATCTTCATCCCGAGATATTTGAATCAATTTAAAAAGTGTCTGATGCGTATCAATCTTCACAGTTCATCTGGCTTGTAATTTAGCTGTCTGAATCGATTCACACATTAAGTTGGTTCTTTCAAGGAAATTGGTTGGGTTAATCAAGGTTCCAAAGTGAAGTGAATAATCTCATTCCACCTCCAAAGGTCTTGGGGGTTCTTTCTAATTGATCTTGTGTTCAAGGGGATCCATTTGTCGGAGGTAGCATCCAAGAACTTGAGTGAAGAGTTCAAAGTGCACGGGTGATTGAGGATTCGAAGACATCAAGAAGCACCAAGTTCAAAGGTTATTTGAAGTTTGGGGGAATTCTTACATAAGGGTTGAAGAACTTCCAAAGTGCACTTATCCATCTGTTTTGGTTGAACTGGTTAATCGCTATTTAGGTGAATTACTAGGATTTGAGTCCAACCTAGAAAGAGCATCTAAAGAAGCTTCTGATGAAGTTACTTTAGAAAGCCCCCAACAACATGCACCAAACTTACAAATGGCCTCAAATACCTGCACTGATCTCATCATTCACCCTGTCAATCAACTATATCATCTTAATGCCACACACTCTAATATCTCTCTTGGTATTGCATTAAGAAACCTTGCCAACAAGAATGCTTCCTCTCATATTTTATTAGCTTTTGAGAATCCATCCCCCTTCTCAGAACAACCTACACTTGTTGTGCAACCCTTGAGTGTAGCTCCACCTTCAAAAGCTACATTTGTTTCTCAACCCCATCATGTCAACTCTACTGAACCTGAGCAAACCCATCGGTGGTTTACACTTGGATTCTTGAATCAGTCTTTAGGCTCATATTCTACTTCTGTTCTAGAGTCTGTTCATGATCAACCATCTGAACCTTCCACCCAAATGACTGTTACTGAGAACACTGCCACAAACTTACCTTCATCTTCAACCCAAGCTCTTCTAACTTGTACTCCTATCCAAACCACAAATATCTCTTCCCCACCTACCCTGTTTCTAGATTCTATTATCTTAGCAGATGTGTGTGAGAGTATTTTTAAGAAGCTGAACAAATTAGTGAAGGCCAGGAACAACTTTGTCCATGAAGAAGACTATGTCAAGGAATGGAGAAGACTGAGAGAAAGAGTAGACTTTGTTATGAGTGAACTTCAGAAATCATCTCTTGAAGCGCATAGCAATGCTCAGAGCACTCTAAATGAATGGTTCAAAGATGTTGTTAAGAGCATGCAGGAAGTGGAAATCAAGAGTACTCAAGAAAGGAGCAAGCTTTACATTTTAGACACTCCCATGTTCTTGGATGCTTCTGGCATCATTTCTTCAAGTGTTCATTCTGAGAATCTGGATTTCAAGTGGTTGACCAAGCTGAAAGTTCAAACAGATTCTCCTATTCTTGAGAAGCTGAAGAATGATTATGAATTAGAGAAGGAGAACAAGAGACTGAAGAAAGAACTCCTAGAGCAAAGATTACTACTAGTTGAATACAAGAGGCAAACAAAAGCTCAGTTGGAAGAAGCAAGATTGAGGGAAGCCAATCTTATCAGAAGCAACACTGAGTTTAGAGAAGAAATGAAGAAGCAATCAGAGACTACAAACAGCTTAGTCAGAGATCTGATGGATATGATCCAGAAACAAGCCAAGCCTTAGTTGTACACCCTTTAGCTTGTTTATTTTCTTTGTTTGTACTTCTGAATACTTTTTGCCTCTGACTATGTTTATGCTTCTGAACTCACTTTCTGTGCTTCTGAATTGATATTATCTACCTTATTTTGAATTAATTTTCTCACTTTTTCTTTTTTGTCTCTATTTTGTCTTCTTGTTGATGACAAATGGGGGAGTAGATGTATAGTATTTATAGGCTCTAAGCCCCATTAATTTAATTCTAATCAAGTTAAATTAATAAGACCTTCTTCTCATCTCTTAGTCTACTTTAATGTGAGATTAGTCTGAGTGTTATTACGTGTTTAATGGTGAATTTAATCAACATGGATAGAACTCAGGGGGAGCTTACAAACCTCACCTTAAAGTACTATTGGATTTAGGGGGAGCTTACAAACCTCATACCATTAAAGTCAACGTGTTAATTTGATTAACAACAATTGAACATTTTAAATACTAATGTTTGTCATCATTAAAAAGGGGGAGATTCTTGAAACAAAATGTGTTTAACATTACCCTTTGAGTTTTAATGATAAGAGGGTATTAAAAATTGTCAATTGGATATGCTAATATTTGTTCAAGTGTGCAAGACCATAGACAAAAATTTAGTGTCTCTTTTTAGAGCATAGGTTCTGAAAGAACAAATGAGAGCAATGGAATCAACAAGTAGGAAGCTTGAAGTATCTGAAGAAAAGAGGTTCTGAAGACAAAGTGCTCCTGAAGTGCTGACGTCATCAGAAGCACCTCATCAGAACCAACATCACCAGAAGCTGACATCATCAGGAGCTGAAGATCATCAGAAGCTGAGAGAATTGAAGCTTCAAAGGTTGTTCAAATGATTTAATCACTCCTAGCATTGCAGAAGACTGGAAGAATGAAGCAACGACTAATTCAAATGGATTTGGAAGACATTAGATGCTTTTTCGTTAGAGAGAGTTGAAAAAGGACAATTGTACGAAGTGTACAACCACTATCTCCACTACTCTGATTTGTGTCTGCAATAGGACAAGAACAACAGCTATGCCTGCACCAGTGTTCCTCCAGACTTGGAATGGATTTGAAATTGATCCTTCTTAGGACAATAACCAAATCAGACAAAAGATCATTGGTGATTTGATCAAGCTTCAAACGACTTTTTTTGATGTGCTGGCAATTCACAACATCTTTTTCACACCTCTATATAAAGGAGTGAAGACTTAGAGAATGACAAGACTCATATACAACAATTTACAAGTGCCAAAGCTTTGCTGAAATTGTTCTGCATCAAAAGTTCACTTAAAATTTCTTAACAACTTTCATATCTTAGAAATTCTAGAGTCTTAAAGAGTTTGTATCTGATTTGTATTGTGAACACCACTGATTGTATATCAAGTGTTCAACCTCAAACAAATTTCTTTGTAATTCTGTTTGAAT
>Ga0315914_1006196_pt1 | contig 17038 bp, 4 predicted proteins | sample MpolenodulesMG_FD_203920 | JGI IMG/M metagenome (GOLD analysis project Ga0315914, IMG submission 203920) | Medicago polymorpha root nodule microbial communities from Los Angeles, California, United States - elongated nodules | ecosystem: Host-associated > Plants > Roots > Nodule | place: USA...
CGATTTTATTTATTCAATACATAATCATAAACATAAAATAAATGCAAATATAATTACAAATAAAAAACAAAATTAATAAATATAACTCTCGTTTTATTAATATCATTCAAACATTACAATAATTTATACATATATTTTATTTGAATTCACTAATCTACTTATTATCTTTTTACCCTCTTGGGGTAAAAAGTTATTTTAACCCTCTTGGGTATATAGCAATAGCTCTTGGGGAAAATAGTGATTAAATCTGTTGGGGAAAAAGACATCAAGATCCTTTGAGGTAAATTTAAATTTGGTTCTTTTTAAACCCCATGATGATTCTTTTTACCCACGGTAAAAAGATTTTGGGTGTAAAAGGGAGCAAACCTAATTTTACCTCAAGGGATGATGTCTTTTTCCCAACCCGACTAACCACTATTTCCCCCAACAGCTATTACTATATACCTAAAGGGATAAAAAGAGCCTAGAGACTATAGAACAAAAAGAAGAAGAGAAAGAGAGGGGGAGAAAGTGATATGGTGTGAGGAATTAGGGAAGTATGGAGGAATATTTATAGGTGGGAATGGTTGTATAGGTTATAAACACCATTAATGTGGTAAAAAAAACGTGTATTATGGATTAAAAACGTGTAAATTGAATGTTTAAAATCTGACCAAAGTGAGAAAAACGTTTGTTCTTCAGCTCTGACCACCGGCCAACGTGCGTGAGTTAACTCGCGTACAGGCTAGTGGTGCGTGACTTAAGTCACGCAGAGCTTATAACGTGCGTGAGTTAAGTCACGCCGCGTGACTTAACTCACGCAGGGGTGTATTTGAAAATCATGCTGGACACGAGCAAAATGTGCTGGGGGAATAGCAGAAATCTACTCACAAAGAATGGCATGGACAAGCCCATCCTATGACTTTTTTCTAACTTCCAAAAGTTCTGGTAACACATGGAGAAGACCAAAAAACTCAACGGTAATTAACTACCGTCGGTTTTCTAGTTATAAGCCAGCGGTAGTTAACTACCGCTAGAGGTATTTTAGACATTTTCATGTGTTATTAGGAACTTCTGTAAGTCAGAAAAGCAATTTTCCCATCCTATTGCATGTAAGCCCATATCAAACTAACACATTTTAGTACTCCTAATATTTTTTAACCTATTTTAGATTAGTTACTCTTATTCCACCCAAACTCAAGCAAAGAACACATAATGTGTTTGAGTTCAAGTTGGAACATAATGTGTATTTATGTTTGAATTAAAAATTTCCTAGAAGTCTCACATATGAGAGACTATACACAATAGTAGTGTTTATATAGTGTAGGTATACTTTGCTATGAGAGATATCAAATTTTGTAAATGAGAATTGGCGGACTAAGTATTTCCCTACAATTGCTGATAATAAGTCTAGATTTACATGAGTCAAACTTGTAACTACTAAGAGTGAGATTAGGAACGTTTTGACTAGTTTTATTTAATATATTAAAACTCAATTTATAAAAGAGTAAAAGTCATTCGTTCATACAATGATCATGAATTTATTGTGATAACATTTTATCAAAATGAAGCAATTTTACATCTAAAAATTTGAGTTGAGACACCTCAATAAAATGCTGTTTTTGAGCGTAAACATTAACATATTTCGAATATTGCTGCTCGCAGTCTTTTTTCCCAATCAAATTTACTTTTATTTTTTGGAATTATGTTATCACTCATGTTGTTTTTGTCATGAACTTACTTCCTTCAAAACAATTAGATAACAAATCACCATATATGATTTGAGGAGTGCTAGAAACACTCTATTTAATACTCACTTTTTATTGAGTGAAGTCTATGTTGATCCCACATAAAGTGGTGAGACTTTTATGTGGGATCAACATATAGTTCATTCAATGACAGAGTGAGTGTTAAAAAGAGTGTTAAAAAGGGAGTGTTTTGAACACTTCATATATGATTTTTCACAATTAAGTTCAAGTTCAAGTCTTAACGAGAGGTCTCCATGATGCAAATATGACACCCACAAATTTTGAAACCTAACTGTATGAATTAACATTCGAAGCATATTTCTTTTTAGTTCATATCCATTAACCATGAAATGACTAATAAATATAGGAGAAAGAGCAAAAAAAAAAATTGGATCATAGTTTTTTTTAGGTAAGTTGAATCTTAGTAGCTCAGTAGAGGCAGAAAAAACTTTAAGACTCAAAGAGTATTGAAAAAGAGCCAAGTATTATTATCATAAGCTAGATGAAGAGAGGTAATGAGAAAGGAGTGCACAGTAGTGTATCAGTTGTTGGTGGTGGCAGCGGTAGGTGATGGCTGATGAGTTTGAAAAGTTATTGTTGAATGATATGATATATAGATAGAAGGAGGGGGGTAATTTGATATATTTTTTTTGGTAAAATTGGGGTAATTGGAAGATAAAAAAATACATTGAGATTGTTTAATAGACCCATGAAATGCTCACATGACCTTCAAATATCCCACAATACCCCTCCATGGACGTAACTCCCGATAGCACCAATTTGTTGGTAACTCCTGATCCCATGATACAAATAGGACACCCACAAATTTTGAAACCTAACTCTATGAATTAACATTCAAAGCATATTTCTTTTTAGTTCATATCCATTCACTATGAAATGACTAAGAAAGATAGGAGAAAGAGAGAAAAAAAAACCCGATCATAATTTTTTTAGGTAAGTTGAATCTTAGTAGTTTAGTAGAAGTAGAAGAAACTTTAAGACACAAAGAGTATTGAGAAAGAGCTAAGTATTATTATCATAAGAGACGGTGAGATAAGCTAGATGGAGAGAGATAAAGTGAAAGGGGTGCACGGTCCTGCATCGGTGGTTGGTAGTGGCGGCGGTAGGTGATGGGCGATGAGCTTGAAAATTTATTGTTGAATGATATGATATGTACAAGGAGAGGGTGATTGGAATAATTTTTTTGGTCAAATTGGGTAATTGGAAGATAAGAAAATACGTTGAGATTGCTCAATAGGCCCACGAAATGCTCACATGACCTTCAAATATTCCATAATATTCCTCTCGGGACGTAACTCCCGATCGCGGTATTTTAGAGGTTACTACCCGATCCTTTTTTTTAGAAGGATAATGATTTATGAACCAACCCGTTCGGAGGTTAGGATCCGAACCTTTCCTATATCAGACTAAAACAAATTTACAGAACCACCAATCTTAATCCAACCACAAACACAAACAATCATAAATCAACAACAATTACCAAAAACTCATAATTCAACAACAATCACTAACATTCACAATTCAATTCAACAACGATAACCACCACACATAACTCAGCAACAAACACTCATAATTCAACAACGCAATTTGATAATACAATTTAAAATTACAAACAATTTAACCAAACTTAACCAATACTTTTGATACTTGTAGTTTAAATGAACCCAAATATATAACATTTCATCTTCATACACCATCTGGGAAAACATGGAGTATGAAAAATGACACATTTCTCGTTATCAACCTTTAGATCTCTACATGAGACTTGAATTGCAATATGAGACACTGTTTGATTTTCATGAGTCTCATAAAAGAAATGGTTAGGATTTAATATGGTGCTTTCAAAATAATTGAGGAACTTTAGAAAGTTTCTACACACCTCTCGGAATTGCACAACGACTTCAACGTATGATTCTTCAGAAATAGATCTCGCTATATTTTTATCTATTTTAGCCTCTGTGACTGCTCTGGTTGTTAGTGCTCGAAAAGGCTCTTATATTTGCCAAGTTGCTCAGGGAGTTGTTGGCTTGTGGATTTTGATACCGTGGTTTAAACCGTAATTGTTCTTTGTTTATATTCATTCTTCATATTTTGTTGTAATCTGGTTTCGCGCTTATACACGGGTTCGTTGATGCACTCATGAAGGGTGATTGTCTGTTACGGTGGAACAGGATTTATCCACTTCTGTTCCCATTTAGGTAACCCACCCCCACACACACACAAATACATATCTCTTTTTTTTTATTTAATATAATTTTCTTGTGTCTGAAAAAATAATTTCCACACATCCCCCGTATCTCTTTTTTTTTATTTAATATAATTTTCTTGTGTCTGAAAAAATAATTTCCACACATCCATGATAGTCTTACATAATTATGTGGACTTCACGTGTTTGGCTTCCACCTTTTTGGCATTATTTCGAAGTGATATTGGTATAGTATAATCGTACAGTTATTTCTTCATTACTCCTTTGTAAAATTCTTATCGTTGTTTGGTGAGAATTACTATTAAAGATAGTGTGGTGAGAATTACTATTAAAGATAGTGGGATGCTATCTTGTTTGTTTGTTTGTGAGAATTTCATCGTAGGGTTTGGTGAAGATTCTTGTTGTAAAGATAATGGGGTGCTATCTTGGTTTGTATGGAAAGATTGTTAGGGGGCCTTGGGGTAAGGTTGCTTGTAACAAAGATTCTATCATAGTGAATTCCTTTACATGATGTTTAGGGAGTTGATGTAAAATTAGGTTATAAGGGGAACCACTATAATTTCTTGTGTCCATTTTCTCTTCCCAACACTCTTTATTTTATGAGAAATTCTTACGAGAACTCTTACCCAACACATCATTTTTACACCAAACCAGTTAAAATCTAAAACCTCATTAAAATAATAAAAAGAATTAATATGAGAATTTTTTCTCATTATTTTTAATATTTCTCTCTCTTTTTTTCCACTTTCTTTAACCGACAAAAACTACCCACCACCATTTATGTTTCCATTTTCTAAATTAAAATCAAACTTCTTTTAAAGTTAATAACATGTGTCATTTTTTTATTGGTTGAGTGTAAGAATGATGTGTTGGGTGAGAGTTCATGCAAGAATATCTCTTATTTTATTTTTATTTTTCATTTCCTTCATACCTTCATCATATCTTTCCGGAAAAAATAATAATAACTTACAGAATTGGTTGCACTCTGAACTTACATAATTGGTATAAAAAAAATCTATAAATATTCACTTCATACACTATATTTGACAAATCTAATCAATCAAAAGAAGTTATTTCAAATTTTTATCTTTGTGCCTTTATTTTTATTTTTTATGCATTTTGTACAGTCATACTTAACGCTCTACTACAGAAGTTATGAAACCCACGTATGAGAGACAAAGTTTCCTCCCTTAGAACAAGTCGCTTCAAGCAAAGGGAATTACACTTAAGGACATTCGGCCGAACCTCGACAAAATTCTTGCTCCATTAACACTTACTAATAAAAAAAAATATTAAGCATTAACATGTATGTATGCATGTGATTTGGTTTGGTTTGGTTCAATGTTGAAAAATCAATCCAAAATCAGATTCGAGCAGTTTTCAAACAAGGACATTGAAACAAATTAAAAACAATATTTGGTTGTGTTTTTTCAGTTTTCCAAGTGATTTACAGTTTTAATTTGCATCGGTTTGTTAGAGTGATTCTTAGAGTATTGTGAGACATTGAATTGAACAACAATTATATTTAATTTTTCGTAACAAATTGGATTTGGAACGTCAAATATATTTAGACAAGAAAACTATTTAACTATTTAGATTCATTTGCGTATTATTTTTTTATGCGGAGATTCTTTGACTAAATTTGTTGTTTTGTCGTTGACTAAGTTATTATTTGACTTTGCTTTAGTCTTAATTTATGACGCATTGATGACATTGTTCACACATGGCTCTAATACTTACGTCACATCCTCTCATCTCTCTAGGATCAACCGATAATACAATGCATGTGTCATTTGTTTACACCTACACTAATCAGGCTTAATTGATCATTTGGCCTATTAACTTAATTCTTTTTTTTGAATTGGTCTCTTAACTATTAAACATTTTAATTTGGTCTTCATCTTTGTTTTTGTCAAACAATTTGGTTCTATTTCATTAATTTAAATTCCCTCAAAAAGAAGACCGTTTGATTAAGGAGGTCCATCAGATCTAACATTGTATTACCAACACTTAATTTATATTAATTTCTTCATCTTCTTCCTTCATCCTCATCTTCATCTTCACCTTCATATAACCATCTTCATCTTCATCATCTTCAACAAAAAAAACCCAACTTTTTTTCTTTCAAAAATTTATCATTTCAACTCCAACAAAAACAACATAATCAAACTCTTAAATCCATAAAATGAGATTTAAAAAAATCGAAAATCATAATCTTTCCCCTCCCAATTTTATTTATTCAACAACAGCAACAACAAAAAATCTTTCAACATAGCTTCAGAAACACAAATTGTTCATCATCGCTTCAGTTGGAAACACGTTCAGGAACTCAACATCTCATATCATCCAAACTACCTTATATCATCCAAACTCAATATCTAGAAAACCCTTCGAACTCTCTCACAACAAAGGTACTTCAATTACACTGCTTCAAGTGAGAGAAAAAGTCCTAACTTAAGAAGGTTATATGAAACTTATGAATCCTAAATTATAGAGGTTTATACTGCTTCAAGTGACCAAACCTAACCCTTTCGAACTCTATCTCTTGAATCCTAAATTGAAACTCATAAATCCTAAGAATTCATAAATTGAAACTCTCGTGAAACCTAACCCGTTCCAAAATTAAAGCCCATGAATTGTAACTTGAAGTTATTGAAAGCAAGAATTGAAGGAAACCCGGAAAATTCTCGTAGGAAAAAAAAAGAAAAAAAACTTATTTATAGGGAAAAAAACTTAGAAGGGGGTGAACTTTCTTATGTGATTTTGGTTGAATCTGAAGGGGGTGAATTTTCTCGATGCTTGCAGCTCAATCATCACAATAAAATGGGTCGAAATTGAGATCTGGATTGAGGTTAGGTTTGAGAATTGTGGAGAAAGAAGGTGAAGGAGGAGATAGGTGAGAATTGAGAGACAAAATAAATTAGGTTTTGGTTTGGTTTGTGGGTGGTGACAATGATTTTTTTTTCTCGCTTGGAGTTGATTGTGTTGGTTGGTGAATAAAAAAATATAAGAGTGGACGTATGATGAAGAAGATTATAATTTTGTTGAAGATGATGATGATGATGATGAAGATGAAGAAGGTTATGCGAAGGTGAAGATGAAGATGAGGAAATAAGATGAAGAAATTAATATAAATTTTGTGTTGGTGATACACTGTTAGATCTGATGCACCTCCTTAATCCAACAATCTTCTTTTTGAGGGGATTTAAATTAATGAAATAGGACCAAATTGATTGACGAAAACAAAGATAAAGATTAAATTGAAACGTTTAATAGTTAAGAGACCAATTCGAAAAAAGAATTAAGTTAAGGGAACAAATGATCAATTAAGCCAAATAATTATCTTGTTAGCCGATCTCATCAGATACGTAAGTAGACTATTGGCGAGGAAGCCTCCTAGCAAATGGAAGGTTAGTAAATGATAAAACAACCGAGTGATGGGATATGATTCTCTCTCATGGTCACTTACTCAGTATGTGGGTTGTAGAAGCCTTAGGTTGAGTCAAATTTCACATAGTGGGACTAAACAACGATGCACAAATTCCACACTCCATGCTTTTAGCGCCACTAAACACCAAGAAGATGAGATGAATAACACTATCTTCAGTGAGCTTCGCTCTAAGGATGATGTCAACACATCACACCGTAAAAAGTGAGACCAAGGTCGAACACAGGGAACTGCGATCCCATGAAAAACGGATTTTTCACGCACAACCTGTGAAATTAGGCGAGCAAAGACTCGTCGTTATAGGTCACATAGTTTGGATAATTGGCAAAGTTATTTTTTCTATAAATACTCACTTCATACATTGTATTTGATACATCCAATTAATCAAACAAGACTATTTCACTTAGTGTAACTTAAACAATCTAAAAACAATCGTATTTAACGCTCTATTGTGCTGGAACAAAAGGTGTTTCGCAAAATCACCTCTTGAGTTTTGATGATAACAAGGTATTAAAAATTATCAATTGGATATGCTAAATATTTGTTCAAGTGTACAGGATCATAATCAAAGTACTATTCATAAAGATTATGAATGAACAAGTCAAAGAGCAAAAGGAATTTTAATGAAGCTTAAAGCGTCTGAAAGAAATGTGTCTGAAAGATATGCGTCTGAAGAAATGCGTCTGAAGAAACGAGTCTGAAAAAAGCGCTCCTGAAGACACGTCATCAGAAGCAAGGTCATCATAAGCAAGGTTATCAAAAGCATCTCATCAGAAGCTATTTCACCAGAGTTGACAAAGTACAATGTACGAACTGTACGTCCACTAACTCTGCGCACACCTCTGCAACCACGAGCTCTGCAACTTGTCTCCACAACAAGACAAGAATAACAGTAACTTTGCTCAGACGTTGTTCTGTTTCAAATGGAATGGATTTGAAATTAGTTCTTCATAGGACAATTATCAAATCAGGCAAATGATCAATGGTGAAGAATCAAAGCTTCAAGCAAGACAAAGTTGATGTAACAGCTAAATTCTCAACGTCTCTCAAATCCTCTATAAATAGGGATAAAGACTTGAAGAATATACACATATACGAGAACAAAAGGCCAACACTCTCTGTGTAAAACGTCGCAAACACATCAACAACTTAGAGAATTCTTACAATAGTTCATATCTTAAATTCTCAAGTGTCTAAGAAAACAGAGTCTATTCTGTTTCGTACTGTTTTGTGAATACCTCTGATTGTATATCAAGTATTCAAAACCTTATTCAATTATTTGTAATTGTTAAGAGAAGTCTCTTTCAGTTGTGATTGAGCAAAGGAAGTCTCTTGGAGTTGTCCTTGAGCATAGAAGTCTCTTGGAGTTGTCCTTGAGCATAGAAGTCTCTTGGAGTTGTCCTTGAGCATTGAGAAGGCTCTTTCTTGTGTGATTCAGCAACTTGTAATCCGACATTACATTTTAGTGGAACTCTCCTTGGAAGTGCAAGGGGGACAGGACTACTTCCGGTTTGTGGAAGGAACCTGTATAATTGCTTGTGTTCTTTCTTTCTCTGTTCTTTTACTATTATCCGCTGCACTAAGACTTTGAACTCAGTCAGACTCTGAACTACTTCAGACTCTGAATCTGGGAACAGTTTTTCAGAACGTAAGAAAGAAGTTTTTGAAAACACAATTCAACCCCCCCTTCTTGTGGTTTTTCTCACCTTCATATTGGAGAAGTTATGGAACCCACAACTGAGAGACAAAATTACTACCTTAGTACTGATGAGTAAAACCGCAAGTGTACGATTCTCCCGAAGTAGTAAAAACAGAGTATCGTTCCAACAGGGAGTTGTTCAATTTAATTAACTTTTAAGAGATGATTAGAAGAAAGTTTGATTGTAGAGATTGAGTTTTTAAAGGTTAAAAAGAATAATAATAAAAAGCGCCTTGAGATTATTGGTTCATCATAATAACAAACCCTTCACAAACAAACCCTAAACCTAACTTTATATTCGACCTACTTTCTAAAGACAAGTTTCTCTTTAGCGTATCAAAACCTCTTTCGAGGTGCAGTGAGTGTGTTCCTCTAGCAACCACGCCTATTCTCATGGTTGATTGCTATTGGAATCCTTGAAGAACGAAACTTTATATGTCTTAAGGTTTGCTAGACTATTCTCATGTTTCGCAACCCTTGTCCAAATTCACTTGTTCCAATATCAAAGCTCCGCTTTCGCTTTATGAATTGATATTTGAGATGATGAATTAACAAATATTAACCCTCCGCTTTCGCTTTATGAGTTTGGCATTTGTTAATTCATTATAAAAACGGTGAATTAGATTAGAAAGTAGATTTATATAAAATTAGGGTTTATGGCTTGGTTTTATTAGGATTACGTCATTAGACTTATCCAACAATCCCAAGACAAGAAGGGTCCACTCACTCATGATCATCGTAGACATAGAAGAGGAGAAGAAGAACATAAAGTAAATAACAAGAAAGTTAAATAAGAACTTTTATTCAGAAAGACAATTGCCACTATTGAATTCCAAGAACAAAAGATAAATTGTTGTGATAGCTAGCTACTCTATTTATAGTTTACAATGACTTAAGCCCTAAGAAATATAACGATAGAATGTTCCATAAGAAACCACAGGCTTTTAGGTCAGAAGTAAACTAATAGGTAGCTTGTCCATGAAGCAGAAGCAACAAAAGAGCATCCTGAAGGTTGGCACGGCCGTGCTGCTGGTGGCATGGGCCGTGCCAAGTCTCTGACTTAGGGAGTGACATATTTTTGTCCCATATTTCGTATTTTTATCCCTAATCAGCTCCTAATCCTCTTTCTTTTGCTCCAAGACTCAATCTTTAGATATTTGTTCCTGAAATATAATAACTTGCAATTGAAGTAAAATAATTCTAAAAATGAAATAATATTAAATAAAACGAAATCTAATCTAAATAAAACAGACTCAAATAATATATTAAAAACACTAATTTATTGACTCATCAAGTACCAATCGCTTGAAGCAAAGGGAATCACAATTGAGGACATTCCTACGAACCTCAGCTAAATTCTTTCTCCATTAACACTTACTAATAAAAAATAACTAAGTATTAAAACGTAAATATTTGATTTGGTTCGGTTTGGTTCGATGTTGAAAAATCAATCCAAAATCATATCCAAGTGGTTTTCAAACAACGACATCCAAACAAATTAAAACAAATTGTTTTGAATTATTTTCTATTTTTAATCAATTTAGGGTTTTAATTTGGATCGATTTGCAAGAGTGATTCTTATAGTTTTGTGAGACATTGAATCACACAATCACAATAATGATATTTACTTTTTCGTAACAAAATGAATTTTGAACGTCAAATGTATTTAGACAAAATTATTTGACTGTTTGGATTCATTTGCGTAAGTTTTTTAATGCAGGGATTCTTTGACTAACTTTTTTGTTTTGTCGTTATTCTTTGACTTTCATTTATCATAAACATTGTTTCTCTTTCTTCTTTTACCATGTGATAAGTACAAATAATTTAAAAATGGACAAAACTTAGGTGTATTATCTTAGGTGTTTTTCATATGATTCTTAACTAAATTCACCGTGATTTCTTCAAATCCACAAATTTCTTAAAGTTTGTTAAATCTAAAAAAGATATATTTTTAGTTGAGAACCATACGAAAAACACGTAAGAAAATGCATCTAAGTTTTGTTATTTAAAAATCTCAAATTTCTTACCAATGACAATATATTTTAATGATATGAGAGTTGTGAAAGATTGACTATGTAAATTTTGAAATTGATAATACTCTATCTACCTCTAATTGTAAGTCATTTTCAAGAATTATTGTCCCTAAATATAAGATTCTATGTAATTTACTAGGTGTATTTATTATTTTCCCTTGAACATACCCTTACTAATACTAATAATCTATCTAGAAACTAGAAATTTTAGAACTTAAGCAAGCAATCGAGATAAAGTGGTTAATGAGCTCCACCAAAGAATGAATCGTTCTAAAGAACTCGAGTTCAATCCCTGAGTAGAACAATTCTTGATCAAATTATACTTAACTCACAGTCGATCTCCGGATTACCAAGACTCTCTTTCCCACAGAACCTGAAGGTTAACACAAAATGAAAGAAAATAAAACTTTATTAATAGGGAAAGGATATTTTTGGAATATCACATCCAAAATAGTTCTATATAAGATATTCTCACTTGTCATCTCCACTCATACTTCTCAGTCTCCCCCTTAGAGAAGTTACAATTGCAACTTCTCTCTAATTTCTCATTTTTTCCATATATCGTCTTTTCACTCTTATTTTTCATCGTTTGTGTTAAGAAGAACGTCGTCATCATCATCAACATCATCATCATTGTAACTGTAAGAACCATATTTTTTTCTCTTATCACTCGATATTTTGTGATTTGTGTCAACAAAACAGTATCATGTTGTTTATATTTGATTTTTTTTTTTTGACAAAAATGTTTATCGATATTGTTTTCTTTTATTTGTTATCAACAAATATTATTATTGATAAAGTGTTCGCCATGTGGTTTGAATTGGTTTCAAGGTGAAAAACTTGCTCGATCCAAAATTAAGATCATGCGCGGTACAATTTGGTTCGGGTGACACTTTTAATTTTTTTTATCTGATCTAATTAATTGTAGTTTTATTTGGAACAATATGGATATCCAAAACATAATTGTAATTTTCTATTAATATTACACAAACACAATAAATTATAGGTATAATATAAAATATATTAGAAAGTAATATTACGGAAAGGAAATGACCGATTATGTTTGGAATACACGAAGTAGTAAAAAAATAGCTTAAATTAAACCGATAAGTATTATTTAATAAATAAAAATCAATAAATAATAGATTAATGCAATATATTATGTCAAACAAAATATACAATTATTAATTTTACTTATGCGGTTTGATTTGGTTTGGTTTTATTTTAAAAAGGTGATCCAAAACCGATCCAATATGTTTTTACCAAATGATATCAAATCATATTTAGGTATTAGGCGCTTTTCGATATTTTGGGATCATTTTGCTGTTTTATTTTAAGTCAATTTGGATTTGAACATCCCTAATTATTGATGTATATTATTTATTGATGAAGGGGTGTTCAAATCAAAATAAAGCCATAAATTGATTTAAAAAAAAAAAAAAAAACCGTACAAAATTGAATATTATTAGATGTATTTAGATGTTCTTTAAAAAAATAAACCCCAAGTATTTTACAACATTGAACTAAACCGCGTACATATATTTTAATATTTGTGATTATATTAGTATGTTATATTGCATTAATTTATTATTCGTTGGTTTTTAGTTTTATTAATACTACTTATTGGTTTGGAACTAGCTTAATACTAATACTACTTGTTAGTTTTTTATTTTATTTTATGAAAATTCAATAATCTATGTTTTAAGGTTTTTACACATTAAAAAGTGAGTGTTGTTTAAGATTTTTGCACACAAATGTAATAATATATTGTCTAAAGACATAACACATTAACTAAAATAGTCTTGTAAACTCTTGGTGCGTTTAAGTTAGTTTTTGAAATTTCTTAAAGAAAGTTTTTTTTTTTTTTTTATGGTTTTTCTTCGAGGGTTTTATGTGGTGTTTGTTTTTAATGCTTTTTTTTTCCTTTTATTTGTTGGTAATGTATGTTGTTATTGGCAATGCACATGTTTGAGTATGTCTTTGGAAGTCTAGGTTCTAGTTTTGATTTTTTTTTTTCTCTCCCCAGGTTATCCCAGATGTTGAACTTAGGAACATGGAGGAGTAACGGTAATGCTCCTATTAAGAAGAAGCGTACTACTATTACAAGGACAATTAGGAGGCCATTTGATAACATCAGTTCTTTGCAGGATTCTGTTACTAGGCCAGTTAAGCGTACTGTTACTACTACTACTACTACTACTACTACTAGTGGTAATGCTCCTACTGCCGAAGAATCATTTTCTTCGTTAAAGAATGAAATTTCCTTAGTGGAAAAATTGTTTGAGGACTGCAAAAAGAAAAAACATGAAGAAGAGGAGAGATTGCAGTCCATAAAGACAGAAATCGAAGAATATGACAAGGTTCTAGAAACAAGGGAAACCGATCTCTCTTTGATGGAGGACTTGCTAGGAGAGTGCAAGCATCAAATCATGATAAAACAAATAAAAATTCGAAACATTGATAAGGCGCGTGAAGAGAAAGAGCGGGAACTGAAGGATCTTTGTGAAAAAATCGATGCAAAGAAAAAACAATTAGAAGGACGAGTGAAGGAGCTAGATTTTAAAGAGGAGCAACTCAAAGGCCAAGCAAAGGAGCTTGATACGAAGGAGGAGAAATTTAAAATCCAGACGAATGAGCTCGAATTAGAAAAAAATCAATTTCAAGTGCAATTGGAGGGGTTTCAGTCAAAAGAAAAGTTGTTTGAAGACCAAGTGAAGAAGTTTCATTCAATAGAGGTGGAATTCAAGGGCCAAGTACGGGAGCTCGAATCAAAAAAGAAGCAATTCGAAGACCAAGTGAAAGAGTTTGAAGGCCGAAAAAAGGCATTTGAATCAGAAATGGGGGAATACAAAGCTCAAATGCAAAAGCTCAAGCATTTTTTAAGAAGAATGGAGGATTCGAAATCAGAAGAGAAACAATTTGAAGGACAAGGGAAAGAGGTCGAGTCAAGAGAGAAGCAACTTGAAGGATGCTCGGAGGATTTTGAGTTAAGAGAGAAACAACATGATGCTTTAATAGAACCATTTGATGGAACAGCAGAATTGGGTAATTGTTCTTTTTCATTTAGTTTTTTCATTTCAACTGTTTCTTGTAATGACGTTGATATTTTTAATTATCCGATCTACCTATTTTTTTATAAAATATTTTAATCATGTTAGTGTTGTAAGTCTCAGTCAAATTGAAATCTTCACTAGTTTTCAATATCAGACAATGTCATTATTACTAATTTGGATTAAATTTTCACTTTCTTGAACATTTTAGGAAGCTCTTAATCACAACAAATCATTTTGTTTTTGCCATGACTATGGTTTATTTACACTGTTATGGTAATGCAAAAAGAAAGATCAATATATCGATCTAAGATAGGCTTTTAACTCTTTCATTTTATATAACATCACATAAATTTATATTGTCATTTTGATTTATCTATCCTTCAATAAATACTGAGGAAGCTTAAATATATGCTAGCTAATTATTCAGTTACATCTTACGCAGGTAATCAATCAAGTCCCTCAAGTGAGCAAAATGTTGAAATTGAGTCGGTTGACGATGACCTTCTTGTACCAGATCCCGCAAAAGTTGTCCTGGAAATTATACATAACCCCATTATGATGGGAGACAATGCTGTAATTATTGATGATGGCGACATTCTTCTGCTCAAAGAACTGAGGAAAATCTCACCAGATATTAGACCTCATGTAAGAGAAGAAGCAATGAAGCTAGCTTTGGATGTGAAAGCTTACATAAGTCAAAAGACTGAAAATTCAGTGGCAATTCTGGGTTTTCTTCTCCTTCTGTCTATTTATAGATTGGCTCCTTCTTTTGATGAAGACGAAGTTTTTAAGCTTTTTGGTTTTGCTGCTCAGCACGAGATAGCTGTAGAGCTGTTTGGAACTCTTGGTTTTGCAGATAAAGAACAATTCCAACAATTTGTTTTGCCGGAGACTACCTCAATGCGTGCACTGCCAAAAAAGGTCACCACTATAGGAGCTCCAAAGAAAAATAAACACTTCATTCAGTCGACGAAGCGATCGCCTTCGCTCTGGGAGATAGTTGATTCTCAAGAACAACAGACACAAACTTCACATTCAAATTCATCAGGGGCAAGTAGAAAGAGTTCACGGAAAAGCAACATGTCTCCTAATCCTCCTAAGTCAATTCCCAAAAATCCTAAGCCAACTCCCAAAAATCCTAAGCCAACTCCGGTAAAAGTCCACATACCACACAAAGACCAAATGCCAATTTGGATGGCAAGTAGAAAGAGTGCACGGAAAAGCAACATGTCTCATAATCCTCCTAAGCTAACTCCCAAAAATCCTAACCCAACTCCGGTAAAAGTCCACATACCACACAAAGACCAAATCCCAATTTGGATGCATGACTTTATTGAAATAGTGGTGGATGTAGCTGGTGATGGTCATTGTGGGTTCCGTGCAGTTGCGGGTCTACGTAACTTGAGTGTTGACGATCACCAAATGATCCGTTACCAGCTGCACCAAGAGCTAATCGGTGAAGGAAATGCTCGTTATCGGAGAATGATTAATGATGATAAGCGGTATAAAGATGTTTTGGGCGCTCTAACCTATTCTGGTATTGGTTATGCACCACCGGATAAATGGATGACCATGCCGGATATGGGTTTTCTTATTGCTCAGAAATACAACCACGCTGTTGTTCTACTCTCCACGCAAAAAGGGCGATCTGAAACCTTTTTTCCTCTATGGGGTGAACCGCCACTTGTTGAACGATTGATGTGTATGGCACATGTCAACAACAATCATTTCATGATTATAAAATTGAAGAATGATTCTCCTATTCCTCCCACTTGCCCGCTATGGAGACAACATGCTCGTGATGATGCCTTAAGCTGGCTTGATAGATATGCCAGTCGAATGGCCGACTATAATGAACTATGTCGGGCGGCGGGTTTTGAAGTCATAGGTGATGACCAAGATTTGTACATAATTGAAAATCTTGATCCAGAAGAAAAGGTTGTTGAGGGGAAGAAGCCTGAAGATGTTGTGAAGCTTGAAAAGAAAGATAGCTTTAATCTTGATGATATCGACATAGATCTTGGGGCAATTTAGATTAAATGTATATCATCATTTTTTGGGGGAATTTATATCATTAGTTGAAATGTATATCATTAGGTAAAATATGTAACGATATGAATTCAACTTTTTTTGGTATAATGATATATATATATATATAATTATTTATTGGTGCAATTTTATCATAATTGTCTTTTACTTATTTTTTTATCTTAAAAAATGTATGAATTCACAAAAACATGCAAAAACTATCAGTTCTGTCCAGGACTGTCTATACTGTGACCTTCTGGATTATACAATCCGGACGTATTCAAATTACATTTTCCGAAGGGCATTTTCGTAAAAAATAGGGCGCACGAGTAACCAATAGAGTGGAAAAAGTAATAGTCTAATTAATTTATATACATATTTTTTATTTTAATTTTTTCCCTACTATCATCCATCTTTTAATCCATCTTTTAGACGTTGTAATGTTTGAATTTGAATCAAACATTCTTTTTCTTTTCAACATGATTATGAATCTTTTTTTAAGAGGTCATCGTCAAACATAATTACGACTCTTTTTCATTTTTGATTATTTTTTGGTTATAATAGATATGAAAAATTGTAAATTATTAAAAAAAAACATTTGAATGTGATTTTAAAAGAGATCTCTTTCAACTTATATTATTTTTCAGTTATACAAGATATAAAAAATTGTGAATTATTGAAAAACATTTGAATGAGATTTTAAAATAGACCTCTTTCTGTTTAACCAAATATCTCGAGTTAAAATTCAACATCGTTAATAAAAACATTTCCTTTCATTACAATATCATTGTAACACATTAGAATATAACGCCTTTCCAACTCA
>Ga0315914_1006197_pt1 | contig 17035 bp, 11 predicted proteins | sample MpolenodulesMG_FD_203920 | JGI IMG/M metagenome (GOLD analysis project Ga0315914, IMG submission 203920) | Medicago polymorpha root nodule microbial communities from Los Angeles, California, United States - elongated nodules | ecosystem: Host-associated > Plants > Roots > Nodule | place: USA...
TTGGGTGTTGATAATTGTTGGGATTTTGGTAGCTAAATGGGTAATCAGAAGAATTTTGGGTGTTGAATTGATTATTATTGGGATCCATTTCACTAAATACTGAATAAATGGCAAAAGAAAAGCTAATTGAAAGCAAATAATAAGATTAAGAGAGTGAAAAATTTGGTTTTTTTTTCTGTGTCCAAATCAAATGATCCAAGTCTCTATTTATAGAGAAAAAAAAATTATGAATTTTGGTAAAAAAATAAAAAAATAAAAAAATTATTTGCAATGAAATAATTGAGTCCAAAGTATTAAGATGATAAAAATCCAAGCAGCCAATCATTTTCTGCCACGTGTCCCTGCTTTATCCACTTGCATTTCTCTCTCCGCGCCTCCCTGCGCCTCACGCGCCCTGTCGGCGCGTGTATCACACGCGCCCCTCGTGACCAACGAAAACGCGCCGCGTGGCATGTGGGGTCAGCGTTCAACCTATTGAATTGCTTCATCACCTCTTTCCTCCATCTCATTTTCCCATCATTTTCAATAACCCCATTGCATGAGTTCAACATATTGAAGGCAAGGATTCAATAAGCCATTGTACATGGTCTTATAACTTTAAATTGATGAATTGTACTTGTTGAGTTAAGTATGCTAAATGAAGAATAAGGTGAGTAATCCTTTCATTGATTGATGTTGATAAATGATGAACTTATGTCGATGACTTGATTACAGATTGAATATGCTTGTTATTCTATGTTAGTAATGTGATAGCTTGAGGTGTATGGAATGGGGGATAATATTCATGTGATGTTAGTATTCTACGAGGGATGGTTATGTATATGTGTTATGCATGAAATCCTTGAATGTTCATGATTGTTTGTGTTGATTATGATTGATGTGAAGCTTAACCAGTGCAGGAGTAGTTTGCTTTTGGTGAGTGCTTGGATAGCGGGAGCTAATCTCCGTTATCATTTCTTGGAGTCTTAGATTAGGCTCTGATTTAGGACGTCGGTCTTTATGTTTTGTTGGATTTTGTTGTTATTGAGATTTGACCCATATGTCGGGATTTAGAGATTTTATATGATGATGTATATTGATCTCATGACATGTATATTTTGGAGATGTATGATTTATATCCGCTGCGACTGTTGAGAATTATATATGCATGCTAACATTTTGTTAATTGTTGATGACGTAGCGTCTATTATTGAATATATGCTTTATTCGCGTGTTTTATCGCTTTAATAGAAATAGGGCGTTACAAAACCCACTTGGGTTGGCTTAGTGGTATTGGGTTGGGACTTGGGAGTGCGCTCTTCCTCAAGGTATCAGGTTCAATTCTCTGTGGTGCTAATTTAGATGAGTCAATTTATCTTCTTAATAAAAATATTGTTCAAAATAATACTTTGCATTTCAAGTTTAATATATGTGGGAATTTGAGTAGCTAAAATATTAAAATTCCAAATGTCAGATTGAACCACTTCACAAATCTGGAGATCAGTAGTATCACTTATATGAACAAAAACGACTCTAGCAATAAACCTGTTGTTAAGAATTGCAGTCACTTTCGTTATAGATCTCCACGAGAAGGAAGATCCAATATACTCATGACCATAAAAAAATATGAGTTTTCAAGACATTTAGCAGATAGTAATTGAACCCACAACTTATCAAGGTGATGAAGAAGCTCCCAAACATGTTTTCCTAGCATAGAAGTAATGATGTAGCGGGCCCTTTGTATCTTAAGACCTCCTCAATTCCGTGGTTGAAAAATATTGTTTCACTTTACCCAACGCGATGCATTTTCACCCCAAATAAATTGATTGATGCAAGAATTAATCTTATCACAGATTCCTTTAATCACCCAAAGACTTAGCAGTGTGTAAATAGGCATTAAACGTTGTACCTGATCTGATCTGCTCAACATCTTACGATTCCAATATGCTAGACTGGTATTATTACGATCCAACATAAAGGAGAAATTTGAATTCTTAACTCTATCGAAAAGAAGAGGGAATCCAAGATACTTTGCAATGTTGGCAGTTTGACAAAACTCAATAATACTCTATAGATGCGCCACTTTAGTTCTAGAAAGATTCATAGAAGCTAAGAATTCATATTTATGAACATTAATCCTCATCCTTCAAGCTAAACGAAAGGATTGAACCACATCTTTAATTGTCCTTGCCTTAGAGGAGGTGACTTTAGCAAAAAGTAAACAATCATCTACAAAGAATAAATGGAACATTGCAGACCCGTTGATATTAATCTTTATAGGTTACCGTTGATTCATTTCCATTTTCTCCCGAATGAGTATGGGGACAAAGGATCTCCTTGTCAAAGACCTCTAGACGGATGGAAATCATCAAGCTTTTCATTATTCCATTTTAAAGCAAGGGAGGACGATGTAATGTCACTAATGATTAAGTTTATAATTCGGGATGGGAATTTGAACTCAATTAAAGTTAGTTTAAAAAATCTCAATCTACACTATCATAAACCTTTTTAAAATCAATTTTAATCATTGACAACCAGCCTTACCTTTCTTCTTTTGCATGTAGTGAACAATTTCTTGAGTTGTGAGGGAGTTATCCGATGTGCCTCTGCTAGAAATAAAGCAACTTTGAAGCGGTCTAATAAGATCATTCAGATAAGGCGTTATACGTAGAACAAGAAACTTAGAAATCAGTTTCAATAAAACATTGTACAAGTTGATAGGATGAAAGTATTTCAGGCACGTATGCACGTCAAATTTTGGAATCTAAACAATAAGAGTCTCAGTTAGCACATGATCAATATAACCAAAAGCAGTAGAGATCAAAGTCCAAACATCCTTAGAAACTATATTCCAATAATTCTTAAATAAAAAACACCGGTTGGAAGCCATCTAAACCAAGGATTCATAAGGGTCCGTGGAGAAGAGGGTATCATTAACATCTCTCACATAAACCGGACTGAAATGAAGGGTGGGGAGATCTTGAGTAATCTGAGGGATATTATTCAACGCCAAATTAGTGGGATCACAATGATTATTTAGTTGAAATAGTCGTTTAAAGAAAGTAGAGGCCTCTCTCTTCAAGACAATGTCATCTAAGCACTAAATATCATCAATTTTAAGGCAGTCGGCGAGTCACCATGTTTTTCCTCCTTCTTACGATGGTCTGAGTATGGCAAGAATTGGTATTTTAATTACCAAATTTAATTCAATTCTCTTGATTTTTGATGCCATAGCAATTTCTCTTCCTATAGAACAATGGAGTATCGTCTCTGAAGATCCATCTCTAAATTAATGAGATCTAACCGAGGATAAACATTGAGCTCGATATGAACTTCTTTTATACGTGCTTTCAACTGATGTTTACGTTTGAAAATATTACCAAAAGTATCTATTGAAAATGATAGATTGTTTTTTAACTTCGTCAAGTTTCAAAACAACTTTACCATTATAATTTGACCAAGTTTGATAAAAAAAATAGGAGTGAATTAATCTTAATTTTTTTTATCAATTGATGTACTCCCTTCGGTCTCAAATATAAGAAAAGATTTTTTTTTAGGTTCATTGAATAATTAATGTATCTGTTTTACAATGTAGACCAGATACATTAACTACTCAATGAACTTAAAAATGAATCTTTTCTTATATTTAAGACCGGAAGGAGTATTCTAATATATGGATGAATTCATCTTAATTTTTTTAATTCAAAAAATAGGAGTGAATTCAAATGAGAAAAAGGGTAAAATTGAGATTTGATGGCTTAAACATCACCATCAAAACCAGCAAAACTCCCGTAGTAGAGAGCGCGCACACACTCTCAACCCTTAAACCCTAAAACTTTTCATTCCCAAAACTCCAGTCTCCCCATCGCCGCCACAACCATGACGGAGCTTAAACTTTCCGAAACCCGCGACCTAACGCGCATAGAGCGCGTGGGAGCACACTCACACATTCGCGGCCTAGGTCTCGACTCTTCCTTAGAGCCACGCGCCGTCTCCGAAGGCATGGTTGGCCAAGTCTCTGCTCGCAAAGCCGCTGGCGTCATACTTCAGATGATCAAAGACGGTAAAATCGCCGGACGCGCTGTTCTTCTCGCCGGTCAGCCAGGTACTGGCAAAACCGCTATTGCAATGGGAATGGCGAAATCCCTCGGTCTTGAGACTCCGTTCGCCATGATTGCTGGTAGTGAGCTTTTCTCGCTTGAGATGTCGAAAACCGAAGCTTTGACACAAGCTTTTCGTAAGGCGATTGGTGTGAGAATTAAGGAGGAAACGGAGGTGATTGAAGGTGAGGTTGTTGAGGTTCAGATTGATCGTCCGGCGGTTGCTGGAGCTGCGGCGAAGACGGGGAAGTTGACGTTGAAGTCGACCGAGATGGAGACGGTTTATGATTTGGGGGCGAAGATGATTGAGGCGATTGGGAAGGAGAAGGTGACAAGTGGGGATGTGATTGCAATTGATAAGGCTTCAGGGAAGATTACAAAGCTTGGGAGATCATTTTCGCGGTCAAGGGATTTTGATGCAATGGGGCCTCAGGTGAAGTTTGTGCAGTGTCCTGATGGTGAGTTGCAGAAGAGGAAGGAGGTGGTGCATTGTGTTACGCTTCATGAGATTGATGTTATTAATAGCAGGTACTTGATTTAATTAAGACCCTTTTTTTGCTTTTCATAATTTGTTTATCATTTCAGTTGATTAGCTTGTTAACTAGCTTTATATTGAAGTAATGTTTGTTTTTAGGGTAAATGGAAGTGTTTCCATGATTTATATAGGTACCATTTGTAAAAACAACATAATTAAGTGGTTAAGTGTTTATGTATAAGGTATTTCTATAGCAAAAGATGAAATAAAGGCAAACTGTTTGCAAGTAAGTTATAAGCATGAGCTGTTTTCTTAAGCTATCTCGGTGAGCTTATAGAAATATGTTGAAATTGAAAACAACTTATGGACATGTTATAAACTGTTTGCATAAGCTCTCCCATATAAGCTCATAAGCTCAAATAAGTGAATCCGAATAGGTCGAGATTATCTCCTAGCTGAAGTTATAGGTTGAGTAATTAACTATAATCTAGAAAGAAGCCACGTCATTTGTTCTGGATTAGTTTCGTCTGTTTAGTTTTTATTTCATATGATGAGTTTTTTTAAAATAAAACAAGACTATTGGTTCATCCAAATACAATTGAGAAGTATTGTTGTGTGACTTTTGAAACTGGTGAATTGATCAGTTCTAAAAAATTTGGTTGTTTCTTTGATGGTTTTGAAGATTCCTGGTTAATTTGCTCCTAGAGTTGTATTGCAACGTTCTCCAAGTTTTCTTTGACGATTTAGATTGATGCATCCATTGTGTGCATGGTGAGGTAGAATTTATGCAGACTTGCCAATGGTGGCCTTGGGCAGCATGGTGGTATATTTTTTGTGGTGTGATCATTTTGGACCTTGCTGACCCTTTGTTGCCGAGATCGGGAGAAGCGAGTGCACTATTTTTTAGATTTGTGTTTAATAAAATCGATAGTGAATGAGTCAATGTCAGCTTTGGTACTTGAATATTGTGTGCTCTGCAGTTAGTGATTTGATGAATTGCCCTTTTTCCCCAAAATGTTTTTTTTTAACAAGTTTTTCCCCAAACTGTTAAGTCATATAAAAAGGTCATTCAAAATAGAAATTAAGCTTAACTTGTTAATTAGCTTTATATTAAGGTAATGTTTTTGTTTATGGTAAATTAAAAAGATTATCAATGATGTATGTAGGTCCTGTTTGGATAAACAAAAGATAAAATAAAGTCAAACTATCTGCATATAAGTTATAAACTGTTTCCATAAGTTATCTTGGAGGACTTATGGAAATATCTTGAAAACAGCTTATGGACATGTCATAAACTGTTTCGATAAGTTCTCCCAAACTGTCTCACGGGTGCTTATGCTAGTAGAAAAGCTGAAATAAGGCAATATAAATTGGCCCATAATATCTATTTTCTGAAGTTATAGTTTGAGTAATTGGCTGTAATCTGGCAAGTGGCCACATCATGCTGCTGGGACGCAGTTGTACCAATGATTTGTTTTAGATAAGTTTCATCTTTTTAATTTTTATTCCATATGATGAGTTTTTTTTAATTGTGTGACTTTGAAATGGGTGAATAGATCTGTGTCAAAAATTTGGTTCTTTTATGTTTTTGATGACTCCTGATTAATTTACTCTTAGCGTTGGATTGCAATGTTCTCCAAGTTTTGTATGAGGATTTACATCGTTGCTTACAATCAGTGCATGGTGGGGAAGTATTAGTATTTATTTAGATTTACCAAGTGTGCCCTAAGTCTTGAGCAGCATGATGCTTTATTTTTGTGAGGTGATCATTTTGGACCTCCCTGACCCTTTTTCGAGATTGGGATAATCGAGTGCACTATTTTTGAGATTCGTGTTTAACAAAATCAACAATTAGTCAATTACAGCTTCGATAATTGACTGTTGTGTACTTTGCATTTAGTGATTTGATGAAGTGCCCTTTTCTCTCTAAAATCATTCCTTACAGATGTAAAACTTTCTATTAAATTTTCCAACTTGTTGGTTTGTTTACCTCCTTTTTCTTGTGTTAAAAGTTGCTTCTTGGTTTTATCATCTAATTCTCTTGTGTTAATTTCAGAACGCAGGGATTTCTGGCTCTTTTCACCGGTGACACGGGTGAAATTCGTGCAGAAGTCAGGGAACAAATTGACACGAAAGTGGCAGAGTGGAAAGAAGAAGGAAAGGCAGAGATTGTGCCTGGCGTCCTTTTCATTGATGAGGTACACATGCTTGACATAGAGTGCTTTTCATTCCTCAATCGGGCTCTGGAGAATGAAATGTCTCCCATTTTAGTCGTGGCTACCAACAGAGGCATCACAACTATTCGAGGCACAAATTACAAATCCCCACATGGGATTCCCATTGATCTACTTGATCGCCTACTCATCATCTCTACTCAACCTTACACTGAGGATGAAATTCGCAAAATTCTGGATATCAGATGCCAAGAGGAAGACGTAGACATGAGTGAAGCTGCAAAGCATTTGTTAACCAAAATAGGTGTAGAAACATCTCTACGCTATGCCATTCATTTAATCACAGCAGCTGCTTTGGCATGCCAAAAGAGAAAGGGAAAGACAGTTGAATTGGATGATATTAATCGGGTTTACAATTTGTTTTTGGATGTCAAAAGATCGACACAGTACTTGATGGAATATCAAAGTCAATACATGTTCAGTGAAACAGGAGAAGTTGATGAAGATGATGCCAATGCCATGGTCCAGTGAAATTCATGCACATCAATTTTAGACTTTGTAATTATCTGAGCATGATTAATGTAAGTTGCAGCAATTTATTTCATGATCCGGTTGGTCATTGCACTTAATTTGTACTTGATATTGAGCACAAGTTGTTTTTCCAAGGTTGAATTGCAATGTCCACAGCATTCACGTGAGAGGCTGCACTGTATTTTGTTTCTACTGAACTTATCGTAGACTTCTTTTTTATAATTGTAATGTCATGTGTGCACTATCATGTTCATTTTCTTTCACTAGTTATCAATAGAGTAGTTCAAGAGCAACTTTCTTGCCAGACCCTCAAATTATTATTTGACATGCGCGGGTTGAATGAAGAATGTAAGAAGAGTTGGTATTTTTTGAAACAAAAATGACATTCTCACACTCACCCGAGGTGTGAGAATGGTGTATGGAAGCAAAATAGAAAGAAAAACCAGGAAAAATAGAGCAATAAAATTGTGACTTCTCTTCACCCGTCCCTGTTATATTTACTTTTGAGGTTCCGTTCAACTCATCAATCTCCTTTTGGTGGAATACCATATCATCTTGTATTTAGCTTCTGCTACAATTTGTATAATCAATAGTCAAAATATCAAGACAGTTACTCAATATTGACTCGTTTTTTGGTTTACTATGTGCAACACAGTTGTATAATTAAAACTACCTATTTCAAATTTGTATGTTGGCGGCACTTGTTACTTACACGGTTGGCATAGAGTATGATCTATATTCTCTACCAAATACTTTTGATATGTAGTAATGCCATTCCAAAGAATTTGGAAGTTGAAACTTATGATTTATTGTTGTCAACACTCTACGCAAATGCATCAAGTTTTTAACCCAATTATAAATCCTTCATCTCAAACAATTCAAAATAATGGACTCTGTATTTAAAAGGTGCTGATATATACACAATTTACATAATATAAATCTGATAATCCTGTTACGGGAAAATGACACATTTGGAAACAATACACGTTGGTATAAAAATAAAGTTTACACCTAGACTAGGAATCAAACAAAAGGTTGGAAACAGAAAGGAACAATGTTCATTCATATCAGCCTATTAGTTCTGAGCTGCTGTCATCTGAGGGCCATATTACTGTCTCCATGAGTCGTTCCCTCATCAACTCCAAGTTTTCATCTGATATTTGATTATATATCTCAGCATGATTACATTTCTGCACATAGAGAATAATATTGTTAAATAATGGTTAATGCCTTCACAAATTATTTTACTTGTCTTCGGATATATGTAGTGAATTTTGAATTCCATTACCTTGACCCATTTAGCATAAAGGTTAAGCCGAGTCAACATCACTCTTTCAGCAAGCTCTTGTTGTTCCTGTCAAGTGAATACAAATATTCATGGCAACATCTAAATCATACATTTACTTCAAATTCAAATGTATTATTGGTTTTCTTAAATGTCTCAGAATCGAGTCTTATGAATGGAAAAGTTAGGTGTTGAAAGAGCTTTGCACTCTTATACACGTCCACTTGAACCGACTCAAGTTAATCAGATCCAATGTAACTTTTGGATACTGAGGGTAAAACAAAATGGATGCGACATGCATGTAAAACTCTTGAAGAAAAAACACACTTGAGACTTTGAGTATAGCTATATTTTAGTAAAAATTCTTAATATATGTATGAAAGAGTACCTTCCCAAGCAATCGGATAAAACGTTTTCCATCTTGTGGTTTGTTTGATACAACAAAGCTGCCAACATAGAACAAAACATGAATAACAGTGATCTAAATGATTACTATACTACGGAAATGTAAAAATCTAATCAAATATATGTTGTCAAAGTTTCAAAAGGTGTATGTAAATGAGTGCCTAACAAAATCAACATTTTTCCATGATAAAAAAATGAAGTACTGAACTGCACACCAAAAAAACTTGTTTCATGTTTGATTTAAAAGTAGACATGCACAGCACAAACAGAAAATGAACACAACAGAAGTCTTGCTCAATAAATCATCGAGTAAACTTTCTGTTGAACACTTTTTTAATGGCAAATGTTAATATGTTGGTTGTATTATGTTACTATTTTCTTCCTTGTAAGGATTTGAACCCTAGACCTTTAACTTCTTTTAATCCCTTAGCTCAACCAAGTAAACTACCCATTCCCCTTAGAAAAAAAAGGATTGTGGCTTCCCTAGGTTTTGGATCAAGTGAAGTGTATGAATGATGAAGAAGTTAGAGTTTTGGTTCAAGAAAAAGATAAAAATATAGATGAAAGAATTATTTATTTAAGGAAGGATGTGAGATCTTATTGGACTCTAACAAGCTAAACATTAGAGGCGAATATAGAAATTATACATTCTTTCGCCTGATTCAAGAACACAAGGGAAAAAAAGCGCTAAAAAGGATGATCAATGACAAGGCAGTTGGGTCAAACAACATTGGAAAAGTCTTGGAGTAGAGACATTGGATGACTCACTAAACCTTTTAACAAAAATATGAGCTCAAAGCAAATGTTGGGCAAGAGAAGACGAAACACTTTAATCCTGCTCTATAAGAAGAAGAAGGATATATACAAAATTGCTCAATTTTGTCCGGCAAATGATTAAATGGAGACTAAGCAAAGAGACTCAGGTTACTGATAATCAATTTGCTTTTATGTCTGAGAGGTCGATCATGAAAGCGATCTACTTACTACGACGTTTGATTGAGCGATATCAAATGGATAAAAAAGACTTGCACTTAGTTTTCATTGATTTGGAGAAGGCGTGTGATAGAGTGCCTAGAGAGATTTTGGGGAAAACCTTGAGAAGAAAGGGGTTAGGATTGCCTAAATTTGAGTCATCATGGATATCCAAAACACTCTTACCATGCGTCTAAATAGAAAACATAATTTTCAAGGTTTTCATTAAAATATTCTTCCTAGAATAAAGAATTCACTTACTTATAAAACCACGTATATTTAGGTGGGTTCATCTCATACAGCTGCTGCATAACAGTCCTCACAGCCTTGTACGTGAAATAGTTGAGCATTTGCTGTTTACAAAGATGAGCTATGTTAGATTCCTTTCAAAACTTATTGTATTCATAACAAAGCAACAAAATGGAGATAGGGGAAGATATGTTAAAAAATCCATATTCTAATTTAATATAAAAGGTTCATAACTCTTGAAAATGCAAGCTGCTTAGAATATGCGAATATGCATCTTGATGAGTTGTTAGCTTGAGATGGCTCTGTAACTATGAACTATAGAATTATATAACTTCAAAGAAATGATCATTATTGAACAGCAGGCTCCAAGATGTATAAGTACATTCATATTTCTAATGGAGAAAATTTTAAAGCATCATTTGAGAAACTATCAGCACATAAATGTAATGAATTACATGTAAAGATTAAAAATTGAGGAAATACAAAAGGAAAGCATCACATTTATTACATACATTTTCAAATAATCATAATTCTTTCAATCCGTGTCTATGTCGTATAAGGTGTTTTTGTCCGGTGTTAGTGATTAATAGGTTGCTACTAGCGACTTGAATCTCATAGTTATAGCATCAGTATCAAGTTTAGATTCTAATTTCACCTAATAAGATTTAAAATACAAACTCAAAATATGAATCGTCCAATCTTGACTCAAAATATGTTTCTATCTATGTCATTAATGAGAAAGTTTACATGATAAAACAACAAAATAAATAAAGCTATGATACAAACATTGAGTCATAGGGTGTTATACTTTTCAAAATCACAAATTCAACCACAAGTTTAGAATATATTACCGTTTTAACATCCTCAAAAGTGTCCTCATATTGACCACCAAGCTCACTAACAATGGTAAATCTCCTATCATCACTCCTTTGCTTCTTACAACTTCTGCTAAACTTGACTCTCCATTCCCTTCCAGGATCAGTAAAAGAACTACTCAGCCCCATAGTTCTTCCGCCGCGCTTTTCCAAATGCTTCTTTCCCATCAAATTCTTCCACAAAACAACATCTCCACAACCAATCTTGAGATTCATATTAGTTGTTGGAAGTGCATCCACACACAAGCATGGACCAGTGTGTGAGTCCATCATTGATGAACCAATAACAGATATTGCTCCTACCATATTCCTCTCTCTCAAATATCAACAATAACAATAACAACAGCAAGAACAACTCTTGAAAACGTACACAAATGAAAAAGTGGTCTTAAAGAGAGAATGAAACTTAATAAATAGATACACACAACAATACAAAATAAGCACCTAAGTAGGTATTTAATAAAAGGTATGCAGAAAAGTTGGAACTTGTACTGTTACGGTCAAAGACGGATGAAGAGTTTGTTTGAAGGTTGAAGAAGAGAAAGAGGAGGCAAATTGGTGCAAGGAAAAGTAAACAAAAGGAGAAGAAGGGTGTGAAGATTTTTTTAAGGGTGTGTGTGGACGTTAACCAGACATATTTTTGAGGTCCAAAATTGTCCAACCGAAAACTAAAAAAGAAAGAAAAAAGTGAAGGATTCAAAATTGACGTTGGCTTTTCTTGAAGATCAAAATTGAATAAAATTCTTCAACAAAAATTATTAAAAAAAAAAGTTTAGATGTGTTGAGTCTAAGGGCTTATCAATACCGATGCCTTAAGGCTCAAGATATGTATTGTCCATCAACGAGATCCTAACACTAGTTTGAGAGTTGAACTCGTCAACTCGCGTCGTTATAGAATATGAGTCGAGTCCTTATCAACTAGACTAACCTACGTTGACATAAAATTCTTCAATTTAATCCCTAAATTATATTATATAAATATATAATAAAGAATCTCTAAAATGTAAACTTATCAATATAGTCATGCTATCAAAATCTTATAGACGAGTTTGACAGGTTTTTTATATATACTCTAGGGATTAATTAAATTGAAAGGTACGCCAATAGTTTGAAAATGATAAACATGATTTGTTATAATTTAAAACTTATAAATAATTATACTTATAATTTCAATCAAAATCAAAATCAAAATTTCATAATTTATATATGTTAGAGTAATAAAAAGAGCAAATAAACAAATAAAGATGTGTCATATTTAACGTTAGTTTATTATAATTTAAAAACTAAATTGAAAAGAGTGATAACTTAAGATTACATTTATGATTTTCTTCATTAATTAAAAAGAAAAATTCTATGATACACCCAATATATTTGAGTGCACCGGTACACTCACTCTTTAAATTAATAGTTTAATGAGTTGTTTTTTGAAGAAAAATATTATTTTTTATCATTTATAATTATAATAACTAAATCTTATTCATCAAAAATATCAACAAATTAAAATTATTATTTTTTAAATTTTTATCACTCATAATTGAAAACATTCATTATTTTTTACGATAATATGTAAAAAAAAAATACTATGATTCTTATAAACAATGAAATGATATTTTTTTCTTATGAAATGATATTCTTATAAATATAAATATTGACAAATAGCTATTTATTACATAAAAAATAATCATTGATTTATAAAATTATGAAGCAGGAATACCGGTACACCTCACTTTGTGAGTGTACCGTAAAAGTTTCCGAATTAAAATTCGTGAATTGTCGACCAAAGATACCATGTGGTTAGATGAGTTTGGTGAATGTATCTAGCCACGTGGAGGTGAATCTTTGTCATTATTTCATGCAATGATTCCGTTTGTGTTTGTAACACATAACACATGTATCGTATCATGTATGAAAGCAAGTGAAAATTGTTCCTTGCCAACCAAACTCGTGCACAGTCCACATATGAACGTATCTACATGTGCTTGGGCGTTTATGATGAACGTAGCACAAATGTTGGACAATGTTCACATTCTTTAGCTAGGACTATTGCACCCGACGTTTGATTAGCAGTTTATTTAGGCTGAATGAAAAATTAAGGCTCCACAAGAATATTCCACGAGGATTGTTAAGAGCCATATTTTTTCAACACTCTATTTAACACTTATATTTTTATTAAATAAAATCAATGTTAATCGAATGTTTCTATTTAACTTATCATTAAAAAAGTTTATGTGAGTTGGATTTAGAGACTTATCAACACCAAGAAATGTCTTAAGGCTCAAAACATTCATAAAAATATATATTGTCCATCAACGAGATCCTAACACTAGCTTCGAGAGTTAAACTCGCGCCATTATAGAATATGGGTCAAGTCCTTATCAACTAGACTAATTTACGTTGACATCAAAATCTTCAATTTAATCCTCTTTTATCCTACAGACACTCACTTTTCATCTTTTTTGTAATCTGATTTCGTTCTCGTACGCAGTTTCCCTGGGTTGCGCCTGTGAGTAGTGTTTGTTTTGTTATGATTTATTATGGTTGTTCCACCTGTTTGTATCACGATGTATTCCTGATTGGGTTGTACTGGGTCAGGTCAAATGCCCTCAACTTTGTAGCTCTGTTTTTTATTTAATGTATTTTTCCTTTTGCCTAACAAAAAAAATACAATAAAGAATCCCTAAAATGTATAAAACTTATCAATTTAGTCATGTTATCAAGTAATAATATTAATATTATAGGGATAAGCGTGTAAAACTAAATCATAATTTCAAACAAATTTATTACTTTAACATTTTTTTAACAAATCGATTTTGCTAGAAATTCATGTAATAAGGGATGGATGATGTAGTATTTATCTCTGACTTGTGCCCTTAGGACACATGTTAAGCAACCCAAAAGGGAAAAAAAATTCTTAAATTTTATGCATTTAATTAACTAAAAGTAAAAAAATTCAAATACATTAATTACAAAAAAATATTTCTATTTTGACTCATTAACTTGTGTTTAAGGGCACAAGTTGGCATTTCAATTATTTTATATGTATTATATATAAAACATTCCACAATAAAATTAAAAAATGCATAACATTGTAGCTGGAAACCACAATTAATCAGTCATATTGTCACACGATTGAATCTACAATTTTCACTTCTTGATTTCTCATTCCACACATTTTGTGAGGAAAAACATTTCACTAAAAATTGCAAAATATCTACTCTAGAAATCGAAAATTGGAGTGTCATCTTTAGTTAAAGAAAAAGCTTAACCATTTCATCATAGGATAAAATAAAATTGCTTTTTCTGAACAAAGGAATTGCTCACAGGTAACAAGAAAAGACCAAAATACCCTCAGCTGCACTTACTTGTCATTGCTAATCGACGATGGTTGGCAGCGATTGCTAATCGACGATGGTTGGCAGCGAAGGTTAACTGCAACTGCATTCTGACTTATGCCAGAACCTCCACACCCATTCCAGGCTTGTAAAACACCCATTCAAATCAAAACAGAATTTTGTTAGATGAAATGACATGACTTATATACAAGCATTGCATGTAAAACAATATGAAACGACGATAAATTTTGAATTTATATCATAAATGATGATGAAAGGAAAGGTGTTCCTAGAGGTGTTTTTTAGCTTGATCTAGTTGCCCTGCCAACCGACAAATTTCTACCGAACCGGATCAAGTTCACAACAACATTTTTGTGTTCAGTTCTAACCCATAATGTTTCACAGTTCTTTATTGAGTTTTTAGTGTGCTAGCATGTAGCAAGTGAATAAAAGTGCTACGATCATAACTGAGGGTAAAGCTCCTTACTTATAGTGTATCTTCCAAGCACTACACTCCTGGTTATTGCCATCGGTACTCCTAATTGAATTTAGGATGTGTTGATTTTGAGCTTGATGCTAAGAGAGTGGTCGATAGTTTTTCTTCCCAAAAGCATGATGTAACTGAGTTTGGGATTATTATCCAAAATTATAAAGCTCTATTTTGACGGTATTACATAAACTCGAGAATTGAATTTGTGCAGAGACATGCAAATAAAAGAGTCCATAAGTTAGCAAATGTGGTCATATTATTTGTTAGTTTCTAGGTCTTGGTTAACCTACCAAATTGTATTGAACATAATTCGACTAATGAAATGCTATAAACTTCTTTCTTCGTATGTGAAAAAATTAAAGAGCAAATTAGACTCCTCTCGTGTCATTCCCCAAATTTTGACCAGTTAAAGATTTTATTCGTATTTTCAACAGTTTAAAACTTTTTATTCGTATTTTAAAAAGCCGAGTAATTTTGTCATCTCAGACAAAATTTCGGCAGAGATGTATTTTAAAATACCTCATTTTAGTTACCGAAAGGGACAGTTTTATTTACTTTTTAATATTTATTATTATTTCTTTTATTCCTTTTCTTCTTAATTAAATCATGTTTTATTTTAATTTTTATTTTGAATTTTCGTTTTTTATTTATTGTATTTATTAATTATTTTTTATTTTTGGTTTATTACTTTTTTTAGTCTTTCTTTTAATCTTTTAAGTTTTTTTATTAGTCTATTAAGTCTTGTACACATGTGTCAAGGTCCTATTGGTCCAGAAGGTATCCAAAGCTGCCAAAGTTTTTTTCCAATCCAGTCCACGTGTCACATTGTTATTGGTGTGATCCAATCTGGCCAATCAGATGGAGGCACTTGTCCACCTAACCCTAAAATGACAGTCTATAAATAGACTGTCATTTATTGCAGTCAAATCGGTCATAAACACTATTCATAGAGTCAGAGTCAAGTCACCAATCAAATCATTGCACAGCACACCTATTTCATCTTCTCTCTCTACTTTTTCACATCAAAAATCACAAAACCTTATGAACACATCATGAAGATTCATCCACATGGAAAATTCCAGCAATAATCATTCATAAAAAAAACTCATACAAAACGCAAATCCAACACCCTTTTTTCCGAGTTCATTACCGAATCCATCATCAACGTCACTTACCTAAACCGGCTCTAACACTTTGAGAACAAACAGTCTCAAATCAAAGAAAAGGGAAGGAAAACGGAACTTAGATCCAAACACGAATCAAGGCACCACCGATTCGACAGAGAAGAAGGAAAAGGCTCAAGATTCGACCGATTTCAGCAACAACGAGCACGAACAGTCATATCTGAAACCGTGAAGAGTTGAGGTAGTCTTTTGTGTTTCTTTTTTGTTTTTTGAATCATAGATCTAAGCCTTTTGCTTCGTTTTCTTAAAAATCCGAAGTCATATTCCGGTTTAGCTCAAAGATGGATATATAAATCTTTTAAAAAAATTGAATCGGAGCATTTTTGGACAACTCCGGTGGCGGCGCCGCCACCTAGGGTGGCCGGCCATCACGCCGAAGTAATGTTGGCAATCGGAGAAGAAGGCTTAGTTGCAGAGCTTCTCTCTCTAAATCCTTGCTTAGAGAGAGAAGACAAGTGTTTTGTGTTCCTTTTTTGGTGTTGATTCCCTTTTATACCATCCTTTTTTTGTCACATCCAGTGTTGCGCGTGTCTATGGCATTTCTATGCACCTTCAAAGCTAGGCCGTCAAATCTTAGATCTGACGGCCAATGATGCATCCTTGTGTTGTTTATGCTCGCATGCCTTCGTTGTTATCATGTTCCTTTGTTTCTTTAAATCCTTGATCTTGATCAAGTGGTTATGATATGATTCTTTGAGATCAGATCTGAGCTTTCTAATCAATCAGACGGTTCAGATCTGATCTGGATTTGAGCCCAATTTTTGTACGAAGCCCAATTTCCTTTTAATTTTTGATATACTTTTAGCAAGTGTACTAAAAATGCATCGAAGTAATAAAATAAGTTCGTATCCACGAGGACTGTGTTAATCTCAATTTAGCAATAAAGTAAATATTTAGGATGTATAAATTATTTTGTTTAGATTTGATTTGATTGCATAAATTTAAATAACATAAAATAAAGATTCGGTTAGAAAATATATATTT
>Ga0315914_1006200_pt1 | contig 17031 bp, 16 predicted proteins | sample MpolenodulesMG_FD_203920 | JGI IMG/M metagenome (GOLD analysis project Ga0315914, IMG submission 203920) | Medicago polymorpha root nodule microbial communities from Los Angeles, California, United States - elongated nodules | ecosystem: Host-associated > Plants > Roots > Nodule | place: USA...
TTATTGAGCTTCAAGAGAGTGAGGGAGAGAGGACAGATTTCTGTCCTTGAGCTTAAGAGAGAGAAGGAACAATAGGAAAATGAAGGTTTTGGGTCCAAACCCACTTAAAAAGTCCCTACGTGCAATTACCAACATGCCCCTTGGTCCTAAAACGCGCATGAGACGAGCTAACGGATAAAACATCTTGAACTGAAACGCGGAATATTACATGCCCAGTGTTTATATGATTATATGTCTTAAGAGAGAGTGTGGGTGTTCGATTTGAGTCAAGAAACAATCAAATTTAATAGTTCGGTTTAGTTTAAATGTCTCTTTTAAAAAATATGACTTGATTTGATTAGACTATATTCGGTCATTAAATAAAATCTTATGGGAGCCGTTTTCACAAAAAGATATCTTAAATCATCAAATATTATTTAGTTTTGTCCTGTTTTCAATTATTTTATATTGTTTAAGAGTTTTATTTGGATTGGATTATATGATGTATTAGTTGCTTGTGTTTTGCACCGTTTTTTTTAGTAGATAGACGAGATGGCATAGCCATCATAAACTCACACATAAAGTGGAGGTACCGGGGTTCGAACCCCAATCATGACATCCGGTCTAACAATTTTGGCATTTTTGTCAGTTGAGATAGGACTTATACACCCTTACAATATGAATCTATTGCAACAAAAAACAAGAAAGTAGGTATGACTCATTATCATTACAACCCTAAGACCATAACAAAAAATAAACTACAACTGATCAAGACAACAAAGAGGCAAAGAGCTATATTTGTTTCCATTACAATAGAAATTTAATGGCAAGACCAATTGCAGCATTATGCAAACAAATTTGTATAACTAATCATATGAAGGAGATTATTTCAACAAGAAATTAGTTTCTTGAAAGCAAAAATAAAACTATTATTAAATTATGTCAATCAATTGTCTTATTTTAGAAAGTGGTCGGTGTTTATATGATTATATGTCTTAAGAGAGAGAGTGTGGGTGTTCGATTTGAGTCATGAAACAATCAAATTTAATAATTCGGTTTAGTTTAAATGACTCCTTTAAAAAAATATGACTTGATTTGATTCGACTATATTCGGTCATTAAATAAAATCTTATGGGAGCCGTTTTCACAAAAAGATATCTTAAATCATCAAATATTATTTAGTTTTGTCCTGTTTTCAATTATTTTATATTGTTTAAGATTTTTATTTGGATTGGATTATATGATGTATTAGTTGCTTGTGTTTTGCACCTTTTTTTAGTAGATAGACGAGATGGCATAGCCACCATAAACTCACACATAAAGTGAAGGTACCGGGGTTCGAACCCCGGTCATGACGTCCAGCCTAATAATTTTGACATTTTTGCCGGTTGAGCTAGGTCTTATACACCCTTACAATATGAATCTATTGCAACAAAAACAAGAAATTAAGTACGATTCATTATCATTACAACCCTAAGACCATAACAAGAAATAAACTACAACTGATCAAGACAACAAAGAGGCAAAGAGCTATACTTGTTTCCATTACAATAGAAATTTAATGGCATGATCGCAATTGCAGCAATATGCAACACAAATTTTGTAAAATTAATCATCTGAAGGAGATGGAGCAACCTCTGGTGATGGTGAAGGAATTTCTGTTTGATCAACACGTTTAAACCCAAACTTCTTGATGAGTTCAGTAGCAATTAGTTCATTAGCTTTGTCTGATGGATGATACTCATCCCAAAAAACGTACTTGCTTCTATCTTTGCATAGTGTTGATGCTGGTATACATGTAAGAGCAGGTCTAATCCTCCCAAATGAACAACATGGTGAGTCTGCGTTTTGGAATCCTACATTGAAAAGATTATGACAATGAAAATCGTTCTCACGGGACAAGTTAGCGTTTTCATAACATCGAGGTCTATCGCAAGTGGTTGGTACACAGTGTGTATGTGTTAATTCTATTGTATCGAATTTGATTTCACTGATAAAAAAAAAGCTAACATTTTATATTTTATCCTTTTTAAGTGTTTAATTATATGGTTTTACTATAAAGATTATTATAGTTTTATTTTTTAGGTTAACAGATGTGATTTTAATAAAAATACACTTTTTTTTTTCTTCTCAAAATACATAAGTTATTGTGAGAAAAAAAATTGAAATTTATTTTATCCCAAAAACTTGCATACAAATTGTAATTTTATATAAACCTCTGAAATTGAAATTATTTTCATTTGACTCTGTTTTTTACATAGACCTCTTAAAACAAAAACAAAAGAAATTAACATTTAATTTATTAAAAATAATTAAGAGATAAAAGAAATATAGTTAAGAAAGTAATATTTTACTTACCATATTTGCTGGGGTTGCTAATCACATCATTAACCACATCATAAGCATCTCCAAATCTGTAGCTTGCATTGGGAAGTTGCTTTCCCAAATCATTTACTACCTTGCTTGAAGCTTTGTTAAAGCTAAGAGCTAACTTGTTTGTTTTTTCTTGACAATTCCCAGATGTACTAAGGACTCTTTGAAGGGGAATGCAGCCCATTGGGCCTAGCCCAAAGACCATCAGTTGCCTTGCACCTAGACTATGCAGTACCTAAATATTTTAAAAGCATGATTAAAAAGGATTTTTCATTTTTTGGTGGTGGCCGGGGTTTGAATCCCGGACCTTGCATATATTATGCATTATCCCTACCAACTGAGCTAAACTCACGAGAACAATTAAAAAAAATTAAGGACCTCAAATAATTCCCTCAAAAAAAAGAAAAATTAAGCAACTCAAATAAGACTGATTCTTTTTCCACCAACACTTATAGACACTAATTTATCATGAATTTAAAATCTCTAACATGTAAAAAATTTGCAAAACCTTCCTTTTTACATGTCTGGATTTTAAAAATTCGAACAAATCATGGACCTGAGAAATGTGGAGGTTGGAAAAAGAAATTCATCTCAAATAAAGCGGATTTAGATTCTCAACAATTTTTTTTTTTTTTTTTAAGATAATTCTCAACAATGATCAGTTGATTAGAGGTTTATTTATATGCCTAATTTTATGAGATTTATTTTGTAGTTTTTTTTGTGATTTCTGGGTTCGAACCTTGGACCTTGCATGTATTATGCATTGTCTTTACAAACTGAGCTAAGTTCACCGGAACAAATTTATTTTGTAGTTGATTTGGCGAAATTGAAACTCAATAATAAAAGTTTTATTTTAAAAAACTTTAGCGACGTAGTTTAAATTCCTTTAAAACAATGGTAAATGATTATTAGTATCATTTTAATTAATAATAATTTTTTTTTGAGGAAATTAATAATAATTTATCTCCGCCTTCTTCAAAACAAATAAATAATTTCCAATTTTTTAATAAAGAAAAGTATGAGACAACTTATCTTTATTGCAAGAATCAAAATCCCAAATGAAACACATAAATGATTGTGCATGATTAGATTAAATATAAACCTTTAGTTGTTCTTGAAGTGTTCCTACTAAGTAATCCACAAAGGTTTCATCGTTGTATGTCCATGAATCACTATAAAGAGGCATCAAGTAATTGTTGATGAAGTCATTGCTACCTAAAGCAACAACATAACGTGCTTCCTGAAAAAACTTCTCTGCTTCAACTTTTCCAATTTTGCTTCTAATTAGTTCTTGTGTTCCCTGAAATAGCTCAATTTGTTTGTAGAGAGAAAATCTTTGTATCTGCAAGTGGAATGATTTTTCATTCAAATAAATAAATAAAAATCAGTGGTTAATTCAGTTGTGATAGCATAAAATTAAGAGTAATGATATTCAGACTCTCATTTTCACTTACACATACGACACTATGTTAATCACATTCAAAATATTTAGTTAATTCAGTTGAGTAGATGATTAATTCAATCCATGGTAAAAATTATGGTTAATTCAACTAAATGATTAACCCCAATTTCTCAATTTTTAACGTGATTTAAATTAATCATCTACACAATTGAATTAACGATAATTTTGCGACAGGATGTAGCATATCTAGGGAAAATTTATTGTCCATGAAATATTTTTTTTTAAAATTAAATTTTGTAATCTTACAAAATAACTGCCAGTTTCATTCAATATGCCACCACCTCCTGAAGCATAGTTCACTCCATTTTCCAATATAACATCTTCACTTAAAGATGGATCCAGAAATGCTGGAGGCCTAGGAAGCCCCATATTGTCGCCTAAACATGTAAATAATATGAGTACGATAGATAATAGCATGAGGTAGCAATAAGCATACTCAACATAACATTACAATATATTATATATTTTGATTTACCTTCTACTTTATTAAGAAAATTAATGTACCACTTTTTTAATATGTCCTCCATTATAATTTACACTTTGTGTAGCAAAGGTCTTGGATTCACTACATGGAGCATAAGCATGCAATCTAGGAATCACAATTATTGGATGATAATCGAATAGTCTATACTATGATTTCACCAAATTAGAAAGAAAAAAATCTGTATAAGCATCAATTTTTATTTTCATTTCGGTAGAAAACCATCGTAATTAGGAACTTTGACACCCTACTGACTCCAAATAGTATCTCCAAAAGTGTCAATCCTTTAAATCAACTATGAAACTAATCTTTACTTAGGTGTTTAGTTCGCAGCTTAACGTTCATCTCCCTTCCATAAGAATGTGTTATGCAGACATGTAATTTTGATCCTTCCGCAAAAGCTCAGTGCTAATTAACCAACTGAGCTAAACTCATTGGTTAAGTATCAAGTTTAAATTAAAAGTCTTTTTTTTTTTTGAAGGGAAAATAAAAGTCATATTATAATTCTAAATAATAGAAAATTTTATTTCTAATTTCAGATTATGTGTTTATAGATTATGCATAACACAATGAAAAAAAATATGCAAACATTTTAATAAGTAAAAAATGTACCTATAATATCAGCAACTGTACGACCATTAGAGAACCTCCCATTAGGAAGTCCATTTCCTATATCAATACCATACCAAGGCAAACTTGCTTGAGCAAGACTTTTAGATAGGTACTTATTGTTTCCAACATCAGATAAAGAATCACCAAAAATGAACTGCACCATCTTGCAATCACATCCTTCAAATATGCTAACTGCAAAAATAACAATTACAAGATAAAATTTCATGTTTGTTAGTGTAGAGAAATTGATGATATCTCTTCAAAGCAAAAAGGTTCTAGTAAGAATATAAGGACTTGGTTTGTTTTTATTTTGAAAGTTGTTAAGAATTTTTGTTAAATATTGAATGGTTTGATATTGTTTGGCAGAGCAATATAGAGAGAAAAATATGTATAATGTGGAAAAGAGAGAGAGTGAAGTAGATTGTTTGATGAACCAACTATTACTGATTCAAACCTACTGCAACTACCCGTATATACTTTCTGTTGTGAGATGAAGTCATCATTTTTATTATTTTGACTCTACTTTTTATTTTTCACAGATTTGGTCCATTATGCTTTGTAAATTTGGTTTTTACATTCTTTTTCAATGTACTTATCAATGTTGATCCTTGGTTATCAAAGATTTGGAAACTTATTTGGTTCAAAAAAATTGTCTTGGGACCAAAAGTTCTCAATATGTTTTGAAATCGCGCTATGAAAGTTAGCTCAAATGATAAAGGCTTTAAAGCACATATGTACATTGCACAACTCAAGAGTCTTAATAATTATAAGAAAAATTCAATTCAATACCTACTCTCACTAGCGGTGTGAGCGAGAGTCGAATTCGCACAATCTGCATGCTAAAAGTTCGACTTTTATATCATATTAAATGAGTTTGGATTTAGGGTGACCAAATACATATATACATTGCATAGTTTAGGATCTTTGACATTGTGTAACTCATATGTAACTTGAATGTCCAAAATGTTCAAATCCAAAGTCACTAGAAGTACAATTTAGACCAAAATTATGAATAATATGAGTGAAGATCCGATTCAAGAAAAGTAAAAATAAGACATCCAAATCTTAAATTTCTGAAATACAAGCACCAAATTTAAATTGTATTTGTTTTTTTAATAGGCCAGGAAATAGGATATCTAAAAAAATCAACGACATTCCAACTAGGTTGACATTCTAAAGAGACCTTTATCCTTTGCCGCTTATCACAAAAAAAATTATTAAAAAGGAGAAAAAAAGTATATACAAGAGGCAAGTTTTGGTCACGTTGTAACTTAAAATTTATTGGTGTGAAACTTTGTATAGCTTTACAAGTAATCTGGTTAAGTATTGGAGACTGGCAGATAGTGGAATAATATTGGTTGAATTTTCAACAAACAGGTTGAATATTCTTTGAGTGAATTGTTACAACGAGTTCACCTAATGAAACTATCATAATTTTCATATATGAAGATAATTGGAAATAAAATGTGGTTGTATTGTATAAGATAAATTGAGAGGGGGTTGAAGGATTTGATTTGATTTTTCTAAATTAAGAAAGCTATGAAAAATTTCAAAAAATAAATGAAATGTGGTTGTATTGTTTTATGATCATGTATTATGGTATTCTTTCAATTTTTCCAAAATCTCAAAGATATATTAAAATATAGATATATTTCTTCAAAACTCTCCCCTAAAATCCTCCTCCCAAGCAGATCCATAATATATTTGGCGCACACCTACTCATTAAATGTAAGTTAATCTGTATGAAAAATTTGACATTTTTTTTATATAAACCTCTCGTTTTTAGAGGAAATGCTCTAATTTCACTACTAGAAAAAGCAAAATTAGCGAGGAAAATTAGTGACGGAAAAAATGAAATTCTTCGCAAATTCCTTAGTCACAAAATTTAGTGACGGAATTAGAGAGGAATTTCACGTTTTCCCTCACTAAATATATCCCTCACTAATTTTTGTTTTTTTAATAGTGTTTGTTCAGAGGTTAATAAAATATGATCAATGAATTTTCTAACTAACGATTAAACTAAGATGCTCAATTCTATCTTAGTTATAGTTCATTAATCAACTGAACTCAACAAATTTATTGATAAAATTAGACCCTTTTCTACTCATAAACAAAATTAGACTTATCAGTTTATCTTCTGTTTTTCACTACTAAATTCAATCTTAATAATCGTGAGGTTTAATATGTCTTTTCGTCTTCTACATGTTACCTCATGTATTAAGGCTCTTGAAACCTTTGGCTTAATTACATTCTTGATTTCACAAATATTGTAATTTCACAATTTTATCTTCAAATTATTTTCAAATATTTTTTTAAATTGGATGGAAAAGTTTTTGGGTATGTTAAATTTTCTATTTATTAAATTTAATAATAAGGTCAAGTTGATCAAAAATACCTTAGCTCTATTTATTAACTAAAATTTAATAATAATAATTCTAACGACATAAATACCCCATAAAACCCCAAAAAACAACAGGGTTCGCGAGAAAGTAATAAAGTGGGAAAAATAACAATTTTTTTTAAACTTTGCATTGACATAAAAACATGTTAAATAAGCAAACATTTAGAGTTGGTTTCTACACTCTCTAAATACTACTATCTTACCAACAGCAGTTACATGCAGTGAGCGGTTGATTTGATTTATAGTAATTAGAATTTACGAATAAAGCGAAATAATTGATCAAATTTAATGTCATTTTAGAAATATTATTGCTTTAAGAGTATACATAGGGTTCCCCTGAAAAAAGAGGACACAAAGGGTCGTACGTATACGTATATGAGAGCAGAACCTGCAAGGCTAGTGCATACGTAGTATCACAAATTTATGCGTCATTGCATCTAATAATATATCAAAAATAAAATCTAGGACTATTAAATTTTTGGGTCCAATTTCAATATCACCACTGTAAAAATAACTTAAGCGGTTAACATTTACTAGTAGTCCTTATTAATTTCCAATCCCATGTAACCGTACATATTATTGCACATTTATTTGTTTTCCATCATATGCAAATCTAGCAAAATGCTCAAATTTAACATTGGCTCAAGAAAAACAAAATACATGCCACATATGGTCTTTAGAAGATATCAAAATTAACATTATGTCAAAAGGAATTTTAACTAAAATAAGTGGACATGCTTCATGATAATTTTTTATTATTAATAACCCATTTTGTGATCATTAACACTTGCACTTTCACTGATAGAAGAGTCCTGTTGTTCCATTAACCTCATGACCATTAGCCTTCTCTTCTTGTAATTAGCTTTGAAACATGCTTGTCTAAGCCTTTTTGTGTTTTCTGCAAGTTGCAAATCTGGCTTTTCCTCTACCTTCTTCATTTCTTTCTGCAATACTTCAACAGCATTCCTTATTTTTTCATCACATTCATTACCTTGCTCCTGCACCACCAATAAAAGATAAATAAAACGTTTTAATATTATGATTAGCATATGTAAAATGACACCATAAATCAACATTTGGAAAAAAAAAAATAACAATAATGTTTGTGTTAGCAAATCATGGTTTGTGATGCATGTATCAAAAAAAGAAATCCACATTAAAACAATTCACTACAAAATTTACTAGAAAAAAATATTTGTCACAAAAATTAGTAAAAAAATAAAAAGAAAAATATTTGTGCTAGCAAATCAAGATTTTAGGTTTTAAAGACCGCTTACCATAAAGCCGCAAAATTTAGTGATGGAATTAAAAGATCGATTTTAGGTTTTTGTTTTCTCTCTAAATCTCGTCACTATGCAATGTGTTTATGAACAAGGAAAAAATGCGTCATGTGTATATGTATTAACAACTCCAAAAATATTGGAACTTACTTGTACATTCTTTATAAGGGTTTGAAGGCTCATTAATTTCCTATGTGGCCACCTTTGAATTCCAAGATCCCTACACCTTTTCTTCAAATGTGTAAGCCCAACATTAAGCTCTTTAGCAGCTTGTGATATTGGCATGTAGAAGTACTCAGAAATTGTCTCTTTTGTTAGCATTCTTGCACTATTAGTATTCTCTTCTCTACATCTCTTACCCTTCACAATTTCCTTTGTAACATTTTCTCCAGTAATGTTGCTAATAGAAAAGATATGTTTATCCGAATAAAATCCAGCATCAAGTTCATTCAACATTGGAACCACATTTTTAGCATCACCATAACCATAGTCTGTCATTGAATAATTATAAAAAATACCCCGTTAACAAAATAAATAAATTAATAATAGTAGAGTTAAATTTATAAAATGATAACCTTCTACACTTAATGGTGCTGGTACAAGTAATTCAGGTGGAAGAGTTTCATTTCGAAAATCTGGATAATAATTTTCCATGAAAGGATCAAAATTGGTATCTTGCATGGGAAATCCATAATGTGACCAATCATTGAATCTGTAAAAAAAAAAGAGAGAGAAATTTGAAATATTCTATATAAGGAATTTTTAAAGATAATTTCATGGAAAGTAAAAAATAAAAATAATGGAACTAGTGGTATAAGAAATTTGATACTTACTTGTAAAGATTATTATTATAATTATAATTATAATTATGATTATTATCATAAGTAGAAAACTGGAATGGAGGTAGCAATGGATCATCATAATCTTGTATTGCATGATTATCATAGGAGTATTTCAAAACCGTGAGTGGATCAATATTCTCCATGTTGAAGTTGGCAACTGAGTGTGGAATATGATTGAAGATATAACTGGTAAATTTATATTTGAAATGAAGAAAGTAAATTAATTATGATTATTATGATAATGATGATGATAAGTGTATAGGGTCATTAACTTTTGGAGAATGTGCGCGCCGCAGGATTTATTGTTTAACGTGTGGGCTACTGTGAGTTACAACTTACAAGATGAAATTAATCAATCAGTTACCATAGCCTATCCATTTAAAGGGCATGCATTATGGAATTAACTGTATAATAATTACATTTGTTAATATTCATTTTCATTTTTATCAAGAAATTTTCTACTCCTTTTATGAAGAAAATAGAAAAAAACTATATTTCTTTGATAGTATCACTTGATCTATTCAGATTTTATTAAGTTTGTATCTCGTAAGTAAGTGTTGCGATAGTCGATAGACATTTTTTTTTATAGAGAAAATAACTTATATCATTTTATTCAAAATTAGATCAGTAATACATGTTGGAATATCATCATAAACACGGAAGTTAGTACTAGATGTGGCTGCCTTAACTAATGCATGTGCAACCTTATTTGCTTGCCTCCTAATAAACTCGACATGAGAATTTGCTAAATAGGTACTACATAATTGGATGCTACTATCCATAATAGAATCAAATTCGGTGACATCTCCACGACCTTTGTTGAAATAATCGGCTACTCTTTTTGAGTCAACATTTGTAAGTTGAAGTTCATGGATCCACCGAGCTGCATGATATAAACCCAGGGCTTCCCCAACATCGACAGAACAAATTGGAGTAAACCACATGGTTTTTTAGCGGACATGATTCCCATCTGAGTCTCGGATGCATATACCCAAACCTACCTTATTGGTGGTATTTGAAAAGGAGGCATCAACATTACATTTGTATCTTCCACTCCTCGGTTTCCTCCATTTGAAGTTTGCATCCCCGTTAATTAGATTATGATTATGATGGTGGGAAGTGCTTGTAATGGGAGATATGTTATTCTGACTTGTATGATTTTGCTTACGATTAGCATTCCTCCAACCTTCTAAAAGGTGTTTAGCTCTTTCTAGAATTGTAACACTTGAGTCTGACACATGTTGCCATAATTTGAGGTTTCTAGCTTTCCAAATGCTCCACATTATGGTGACGATAGTCTCGATCTGAGTTGTAGACAACTTTTGCAACAAGTTAAAGATGATATCTGGAGCATTATCAAACTGATTAAGAGACAGAGAAATCAGATGTCAAACATTGGCTGTAATCCAAACATCAATGGTTGCCTGGCAATGAGAAAGTATGTGATAGCTATCTTCATGGGGGTCCTCACACATGACGCAATCTGATGGGCAATTGAAACCCCTGCTTCGCAACTTCACCCGCGTTGGAAAACAATCTCTACAAATTCTTGACTTTAGAAGGCACTTTCAATCTCCATATACCACTCCAATACTCAGGTTTTCGCAGGTGATCATTGCTAATAACATCTTCAATGCAAATGTGATAAGCACTTCTAACAGAGTAACACCCGTTCTTCTCCGCCTTCCAGACCAACTTATCCATCTGGGCCTGCTGGTGTAGAGGAGTATTTAAAATATGTTTAGCTGTTTCACTCGCAAATATCTGACGAATCAACTAGTCATTCCAGACTTTATCATCTTGATCAATTAAATGTCCCACGGTATAAGGTTGCAGAGACAACATGTCGGGGCCAACAGGAGGAATGCTAGATCCTGTCCCAATCCATGGCTCACTGACAATAGGAATATTAAAACCATAACCAATTTTCCAGTGGACACCTTGCCGAACAACCACCTTGGCACTGAAAATACTACGCCAAACAAAACTAGGATTGTGTCCCAATTTAGAATCTAGGTAACTACTATTCGGGTAATACGGAGCTTTAAAAATTCTTGAGACTGGGCTATCTGAATTAGTTTGTAGTTGCCAACCCTGTTTGCCAAGCATTGCAACATTCAATGTTGTCAAATCTTTGAAACTCATTCTTCCATGGTTTTTGTGTACATATAGCTTTTCCCATGATAGCCAATGCAACCCTTTATAACCCTTTATTACTTGCACCTCCATGGTGGGATAGACATCGAGTTGTATCATATTGTGGGATAATATTTGGGTGACATTATGGTGTCAATGTTATGTGACATTGATCAACCACAATGTTACAAACGTCTTTATTCTATCTTTTTTCAAGGATTTTCTGTTTTTTTGTATATTATGACATTGTGGTTAGTCAATTTTATATGACATTAGCACCCCAATGCTCTTTATAAAAAAATATAATATATCTTTGTTCATAAGTTGTATCATTTTAATTTAAAACTTTCTTTTTTCTTCTTATTATTAACTGGTGTTCCGGGACACTGGTTAACATGACCCATTATTTTTAAGTGAACAAAAGTTAACCACAGAAATTTATATAATTATTTTAAGATGCATTAAGTATTTTCTTTATTCACTATAATTATTATCAACAATCGTTTCTTAATTATATGGCTTCCCTCGTTTTTACTACTCTCTTTACTAGGGTGTTCAAAGCAAAGGTGATAGACTACTGTTTTTCAATCTATTTTTTTTTTTTTTTTTACTGATGAAAATTATTTATCCTTTGTTTTTTTCAAATTTTCTGTGTATTTTTATGCCGCAGTGACAAATATAAGTTCTACGTTTTTTATGTTTATTAGTGATAAATATAAGTCCCGTTTTTTATGTATAAGTAAAAAAAAAATTATTATTTTTAAAATTTATCAACAAAAAATATTTGCCTTTTTTTATGTATCAATCACAAATATGTTCCTTGATTTTTTTCAAAACTTACCAATAACAAATATTTCTCCCATTTTTTTATTATCAATGACTAATATTTTAATAATGTTAGCCCACTTGGGTTGGCCCAGTGGTATTGACTTGGGACGGGAGTGTGCTCCTTCTCAAGGTCTCAGGTTTGATTATCTCTGGTGCCAATTTAAGGGGGTTAGTTTAGCTTCTTTAAAAAAAAAAATTAATAATGTTTTTTTTATTTTTATCGATGAAAAATATTTTACCCATAATATTTTTACTTTTCATTAAATTAGCGTTAAAAATTCCTTATAGATAATATTTTAAATTTCTCATTGAAATTTCTCTTTTTTTTTTTTGTTTTTACAAATTCAATGATTGTTATGCTTCAAAAGATTGGAATTGGATTTGACGTTTTGTGTTCCTTCAAATATTAAATTCTTCTTATGGCAATTGTGTCACAACTTTGTTCCCTTAGGTTCCATTTTATTGTCTCGTAATCTTATCTCTTCTAACTTATTGCCAATATGCTTAGTTTTTCTATTGGTGTTTTACCATTTATTTATCTAGGGGTCCAAATGTTCAAAGGCAAACCAAAGACAATCCATTTTCAAAACATTGCAGACAGAATAAGAGTGAAACTTGCTGCTTGGAAGGCTTCCCTTTTGTCTATTGTTGGAAGAGTATTGATGGTAAAGTCTGTAATTCAAAGTATGTTGTTGCACTCTATTCTTATTTATAATTGGCCAGCTTCTATTATCAAACAAATCGAGGGTTGGATCAGAAACTTCATCCGGTCTGGTGACATAAACAAAAGAAAGATGGTGACTGTAGCTTGGCACAAATGCTGCAAACCTTTTGCAGAAGGGGGTCTTGGTCTGAGGTCTATAACAAAGTTGAATGAGGCATCCAACATGAAGCTTTGTTGGGAAATGTTAACATCAGATGAAGATTGGTGCAAATTAATCAGAAGTAGAGTACTCAGGGGGGCCAGACAAGAAAGACAAATCCAACATCATGTCTTCTCTTCCATTTGGAGTGGAATTAAGCATAAATTTCAAGAAATTCAGTTTCATTCAGCTTGGATGATTGGTAAAGGTGATAAAATAAGTTTCTGGTCTGACAACTGGACTAGTCAGGTTCTAGCAGATCATTTCCAAATTCCAGATTGGATAAGGCTTCACCTCAAAGCCTCTGTTAAAGACTTCATTCACAACCATCAATGGTGCATCCCAGTTGATCTTCAAGACATGTTTCCTGATCTCCTCAATCTTATTAGCAAGATTCAGATTCCGATGATGGAGTGTGAAGATGAAAGAGTTTAGAGTCCTTCTGACAATGGACTATTGTCATTGAAAGAAGCTTACAAGTTTCATTCTCCTGTTGGCCAAAACACAATCTAGGGAAAGATCATATGGAACCCTTCAATACCTCCCTCAAAATCATTGATTATATGGAGAACCTTTCACAACAAGCTACCTACTGATGAAAAGTTTATATCTAGAGGTATGTGTATCCCATCTGTCTGTCACTTGTGCTTCAAGGAACCGAAATCAACTAAGCACTTGTTTTTTGAGTGCTCTTTTTCCTCATATATATGGAGTTGGCTCACCTCTGTCTTAAATTCAAATGTTACCATATCCTCCAATGATGATTTAATTACCCTGATGAACAAGCAATGTTCCCTTCAATGTAAGGTTGTCACCCTCTCAGCAATAATTAATATAGTGAATGCTATCTGGTATGCAGGAAATCAAATTAGATTCAACAACAGCAAGTTGCATTGGAGATCTGCCATAACACGAATCATTTCTGATGTAAATCATTCTGGTAACTTCACTAACAAAGTATCCTCCTCTTCTATTTCTGACTTTGTGCTCCTCAAAGCTTTTAGTGTCAACATCAATCCTCCTAGGCCCCCGACAACAATAGAAGTTATTTGGCAGCCACCATTTTTTGATTGGATAAAGTGCAATACAGATGGTGCAGCATCTGGTCTGACTGGTTTAGCAGGAAGTGGAGGTATTTTTAGAGATGGTAATGTTGACCATTTGGGAAGCTTTGCTTTGAGAGTGGTGAATGGTAATGCGCTAAAGGCTGAGCTAGTGGGAGCAATGACAGCCATTGAGATTGCTCATAGGAAAAACTGAAGTAAGCTTTGGCTTGAAACTGATTCCAAACTAGTGGTCTCAGCTTTCAAATCAAATGGCACTGTGCCTTGGCAGTTAAGACAAAGATGGAATCAATGCTTGCTCCTCACTCAAACTATGAATTTTGTGGTCACTCATATTTATAGTGAAGGTAACCATTGTGCAGATAAGCTAGCTAATCTAGGTTTATCCTCTCCTGACTTGGTTTGGTTAACAGATGTACATACTAGTATTGTTGACGATTTTGCTAAAAACAAACTAGGGCAGCCTTGCTTTAGAGTTGTTTCTTGATGGGGTCTTTGTTTGGTCCCCCCCATCCTTTTTGTGTATCTGGTTACCTTTTCTTTAATATATTTTAGGGTGGTGCTTTGCCCCCTTTGAAAAGAAAAACAAATATTGTCACCACAAACATTTAGACAAGCAACACATTTAGCAAGAACATACAAGTTGATTGTTCCATGAACACTGCATTCGGTGATCATTTTCTTTACACCTTCATCCATTCTTTAACTCCTTAACTTTGCCATCACACTTGTAATACATGGATATAAATTTGGGGTAATCTTTCTCTTTGAGAATGCACACAATCTCCTAATATGACCAACAAACATGATCGCACGACAATTCACAACCAATACCCAACTTATACTCAAAATCATCTCCTTAAATCCCAAAGAATCCAACATTGTGGATCTTGGCATTAAACAAACCCACAAGAGTCTTATCTTCTATATAATGAAATTGAAACTATGATAACCTCACAATATAAAACTAGCTTAAATATGTCAAAGACCCTACAAATATGACCTATTTGAATTTTGATGTTTGTAAATTTTTATTAAAAAATATACCCTTACAACAAAAAATGTCTTTTAAAAAGGTCCTTGGACCCATTTAAAGGTTATGTGGTAATTTCACACTGACGTGGTAGTTGTTGACCAAGCAACTTTTGCCATGTGGTGCTGATGTGTAATTTCTATTAAAAAATAAAAATTTCGGAAATTTTTTTTTGAAATTAAAAACTAGAAATAAATTTGCAAATTATATAATTTTTTAAAAACTGTAATTTTTTTAAAATTAAAATTAAAATATGAAAATAAATTTTCAAAAATTTTATAATCTGAAATTTTCAAAAAAATTTGATTTGATTTTCATTTTAATGTTTGAAATCTTAATTCCAGATTTTAAATTTCGAAAATTTTAATTATAATTTCCTAAATATTATTCAGATTTTTTTTCTACGTTTTTCGAAAAAATATTAGTTTAGATAACTTTTGAAAAATTGTTTTCATATTTTAATTTTCAAAAATTATATTAAGATATTTTTTCCAAAATTTTTAGATTATATAATTTTCCAAAATTTTAATTTTAATTTTAATTTTTGCAGGGACCTTTGACATATTTAAGTCTATAAAACTATTTTGAAAGCTCACAATGTAAAACTATTTCGAAAATCGTTTTCCACTAAAATTAAAACTGAAATTTAAAATCAGAATTAAAATTGACTGGTGATTAGAATTGCTTCTGATTTGTTTTTTCAAAATAAAAAGAATTGCTTCTGATTTTAGAAGGGTGTTTTGAAAATAGTTTTTTTTTTTTTTTAAATAGAATTGATATTAAAAAACTAGAGATGAATAAAAATTAATGTACAAATACTAATATTTTGACATTCTTAGTTTTTCGTCACAGTTTCCCGCGGGAAAGCAATAACAGAAAATGGTCTCAAAAACAGAAATTTCCAATCTCAAACAAAAACAAGAACCTTCTTCTTCTTCTAAGAATTTTATGCCTCTTTTTCTTCTAATTGCATGCAAGTCTTCAAGTTTTCAACAATTTCATGCCTCTTTTACTTCTATGAGCAAGCATATCCACGACGTTATAGACCCAAAAGGCGAGAAATCCCTCACTGATGATGGCAACGACGACAGCATCATGGTTGTTATCAGTGACAATGATGATGATGATGATCAGAGGAAGGAAATGATAGGGAATCAAAATCCATTGTCTTTTTATATCATTAGTGATGATGATGATGATGATAGGAACAGACAGTTTTACAAAGGCCTTGCAAAGAGATATGCATCACTCATTCACACTGTTCCAAAGAATGAAGATGATGATGATGCGGTGCATGAAATTTATGATGGTTCTCCAACTCCTTTCTCTGAAACAATAAAAGCTATTCAAGAACGAATTTTCAAAACCAAGAAAACGGGGTTTGTTGATGAATCCCTTATTTGTGTTCTGAAAAGGAACGGAGAAGATTTGATGAATAAAAGGTTTTGTGTTCCTTCGTTGAATGAATTGTCTCTTAAAGTCCTTGCTAACCATGCTGATGGAATGGTTTCGCTTGATGGTATTCCGGATGAGTTCAAACAAAGGCTTTTCGCGTTGCTTTGTGATTCGAGAAAAATGAATGCTCGCTTTCTTCAACTACTTCTAAGTGGGTTTCCAACTCATATTCGGCTTAAAGATTGCTCCTGGTTGACGCAGGGAGAATTCATTACATATTTT
>Ga0315914_1006201_pt1 | contig 17030 bp, 13 predicted proteins | sample MpolenodulesMG_FD_203920 | JGI IMG/M metagenome (GOLD analysis project Ga0315914, IMG submission 203920) | Medicago polymorpha root nodule microbial communities from Los Angeles, California, United States - elongated nodules | ecosystem: Host-associated > Plants > Roots > Nodule | place: USA...
TTCTTACTAACTATTAATAAAACCATTTAATTAAATAAACAAATCACATAATCACATAAATCAATTAAATAGGACTCTAAACTCTACCAAAAAATAAAATAAACGGGCGTTACAGTCGTCGCCATCCATCTAATATTTGTTGCCCTCTTTTCAATATGCTTGTTAATCTCTTTGATTTTCATACAGAGGTGTGATTACGTTGTTCTTATGATTTCTTCAAGAATTTGCATCACAGTATAAAGAAATATAGACCTAATAAGGAAATATTATAATCACTTAGAACAAAAAGAAAGCAACAAACTAAAAAAAGTCCAGATCTATGTTTTTTCATATATGTTTGTAAAAAATATCCAAATCTAATTTTATTTTATTCAAATCTAAGGTTGCTCAAAGCTTCCATTGGTGATTAAGAAGAAGTCATTTTGAATAGATGAAGCTTGCTCAAATTTTACTTTATGTACTTTTAGATCCAACAGGAGATGGGCCGTAGAGGTAGGTGGGAGGAAGATGAGAAAAGTTTGGAATGAGAAACCATTAGAATTAGGTGTGGAAGAACATGACAAGATTTACCATTGATCTTGTGTTTCCCATGGTGGAAAACAACTCTCTTTTCCCATGCTAAACCCCACCGCTTGCTGCAGTGATAGTTAGGGACTACTATTCTCTAGTGTTTTTTTTTAGACGAAGTTACATACATTACTTAAAATTCACACATACAACTGCACCGTTCTATATTTAAATAAGACCGATCAACATATATTAAAGTCTAAGGCAAATTTTTAAGTTGAGTCCCTTTTGAAGTTCATGATAATACTTTAATAATTTTACTTTATGTTATATTAATTAATTTTTTCATACATTTTAGATACAAAATATTATATCACGTAATCAATTTCATTTTATATTTCTTTTTCTATTGATAACATAATCACCAATTTAATTTTTGTTAAGACAAATATCAATTGTGGGTGAATATTTTCTTAATAACTTTAGTAGAATATCAGACATTTTTATCAAGTAAATTTTCATCAATAATAAAATATATGACCTTTTTGTCAAATAATATTTTTATATATTTTTGAAAGCCTCAGATGTTTGCCTTAATGACCTTACCTTTTGGTTTATCTTGGCTTTAATTTTGGATGAAAATGTCAAATTTAACAATATCGATATTGTTTGTTGTGATAAGTTTTACCTATAATATTCCCTTGAATGTTTAGTTAAATTATTATATTCAAATTTGTCTATAAAAACCGAAGTTAAAATTTATTTATTCTTCTAATGTGTGTTTTTCATCCTCACAAAATTTTCTCTTTTGTTTCTAGTTCCTAATTGCAAGTTTATGTTCATATTCATGTGAAGATTATGATTTTTTTATGTTCAAGATGCATCCAACTTGTAAAAATCTATTATGTTCAACTTTTGTAGCTTCATATTATATTCGACAAATACCAAACATATGTTAAAATTATGTCTATTAGGGAATAAAAATGAAGGAACAAAACATCACAGTTTATTTTTCAAAGACAAAAACCGAAATTCGCTGTAATATTATTTTTGTTGACGAAAAACTTATTCAATACTATAATAAAGCATAGACTTAATTGTATTTTTGGTCCCTTATGTTTATTTTAAGTTTTAAGTTGGTCCTTTATGTTTTAAAAATTTCAAGTTCATCCCTTATGTTTTAAAAGTTCCAGGTTAGTCCAAAACATTACTCACAATTGAAGAAGGAATTCTTTCAGCCATATAATATTGAGTTTAATAAAACAATAAAATATTTTAAAATATTTTAAAATTGATTTTGTGCATAAGTTCAAATACGACACCCATTTTCTCGACCTATATCTCTAAACAGGTGAGGTTTAGTATGGGAATGGAGAGTTGTTTCCCACCATGGGAAGGTTTTTTTCAACGATTAGATTAAAGAGGAGTATTAATTTTATCATGGACTACCTACACCATATTTTTTTCCTTTCTCTTTTACACTTTTACATTTCTGTTCAGATTTGGATTTTTTTTTTCTTTCCATTTTTTTTCCAATTGAACATTTTCTTTTGGTAGAATTCTGGTTTTTTTGGCAGAATCCAATTGAACATTTTAGTATCTAAAATAACTTATTTTCTGTTCTATTTTTTTTCCGTATTGGATAAGAACCAGTTAACATCCTAGTGATTATTATTAGAAATAGAAGTATATAAGAACCAGATAAATGTCGTATTGCATTCCTGCCAAAAATCCAACATCATTCTATTTTTATTTTTATTTTGGTCCAGCTTGAAGAATTTAAGAACAACATCATTCTATTCTATTCTAAAAGATAAATATCACTTATCTGTGTGGAAAATTGAAAAACAATTTTTGTTGGAATATTCAAGAAAGGGAAAAAAATATTCACAGACCATGAACTTGACATTGCTGGTGGTGGATTGGAGCATGGAGGAGAGAGAGAATGGTAATGAAAGATAGTGAGGAAAAATATAATGTTGAGGGAGTATGATAAAAGCATGGTCTTCATTTAATCTAATGGGTAAAATTTACTTTCCTATGGTGGAAAACAACTATCCATTCCCATGCTAAATGTCACCCTCTAAACAACCAAGTGACTAAACTCGAATTTTTCTTTTCCAAAGAACCGACCAAAGGTGGTGTCGCACACAAAACTTAAAGAAGCACCACACTGAAAGAGTACACGTCATACTTTAGAGGCAACTATTGACGTAGGTAGTATTCCGGATCTAAATACCCGAGACTACCCTTCACCATAGTGCTGACATGGGTCACCGACATTCCCGTGGGTCCCACTTTTGATAATCCAAAATCAGAAACAGTCTTCTCTACCCTCCATCCATCACATTTTTCTTTCCCCACGGCTGTTCCGTTTTCCACCCATTACTACCCTCTCACACCACCATCCACATCTCTCCCATCCCTGTACCGACGTCCCACCCGCTTAGCAACATAACACTCCACCAGCACCACCATGATCGCCGCCATCACCACTGTCCACAACCCTTCCCGTTCACCACCATCAAATCCCACCACCACCATGATTGTCATCTCAAATCTAACCAATACCATCACCATCTCTCGCTGTCGTCTACAGTAGTTGTCGTCGTCGTCTTCGTCGTCGTTCTCACTTTTAGTCCTCTCCCTCCAAGATCTACAACTTTGCATTCTCTCTCATTTCTGAGTTTCAGATCTGTGACGGTGGTGGTGGTGGTGGACGGAGGCGATGGCAGTTGTGAGAGAGGGTGAAGGAGGAGAGGAAGAAGATGACGGTGGTGGGGGGAGGGGGGAGGATTTGAGAGAAGAGAGGGAGAAGAGAAAGATGAGAGAGTGGTTGTGAGGTGAGATTATGAAAATGCCCCTGCTACATAGGGTGGTACACTGACGGTATGAAAAAAATGTGTGTCAACCAAACATTGCCCTTTCTCATCCAACAATATGTTTGTACTCTTCACGCCACAGTGTATGATATTGTGCTTTGCACCTGCATGAAGATAATGCAACCCCCTTGCTGCATCCAATAAAATCTCGAGTCTCTGCTTCCACATAAGAGGTTCATTATTCAAACCATAGAGATATTCAGTGAGATTGCTATGTTACATGAAGTCGTAAATGAGAATCATCTCCTCACCTTCGTTGTAATATCCAATGAGAGAAACCAAGTGAATATGACGAAATTAAGAGAGTTATTCAATCTCATTCAAGAACTCATTTACACTTTGTTGATAACCCGATTTAAGACGTTTTATTGCAATGGGTGTAACTCCATCGATGTAACCTTTGTACACATTGCCAAAACCTCTAACTCCAATGCTGAAAACATTGTCGAAGTTGTTTGTAGAAGCTCTTATCTCTGCTATTGTAAAATAGCGGCACAAATGGGATGGTAAAGACGACAAACCTTTTTTCCCTGTCTTCCATTCAATTAGAGATTTAGATCTTCTTCTCCATTGAACAATTTTTTTTATTCCAACAACATATCCTAGCATCCTAGCATAAGGCATGAAAATACAACCACAACAACGATAATAATGGTTGAATTCTTTGATTGTCTAGTTGGTAAAACTTGTTTTCTGAGAGAGAAAATAATGGGTTTTGAATTTGATCCGAAGAGATTACCATTTTTTATCATTTATTTTCAAAATCTCAATGCCATTCAAAATGACATCACTGTATGCTATGTAGCCTACTGGTAATCGTTGAAGCTTTCTTGAAAGATTAACTCTTTCAATTTGAGAGCTTCCTTCTTGAGAGTACATATGCACAGCATAATCCTTTTGAACGGGAATCCTGTTACCACCGCTCCAACTTATAACATCAGCTATTTCCTCAGCTAGAGTGTCATCTATGAAAATCTGAAAGACTCTATCAAGTTGATTTTTTATCGTCATATCAAACTCACAAAAATGTAACCTTGCCTTATAAGTAAAACAATAATCAACTTCAAAATTCCAAGTTACATTGTAATCTTCTGTCTCTTTCATTCCATAACTTCTTGTAGTAAAGTATACAGCTTCTGGTGCAGTATAATTTGGAATGATAATGTTTCTATAGTTGAGATTATGTGCAAAATCAATTGATACACTTTGTGGATATTGTTTCTCCAAGTAACACGGAAAATCATTATCCCAATTACGAAACATACCAGTATCGTTACCCAGTGGAACTTGATTATCACCAACATTGACTCTATAAACCATCTCCAAAGCTTTGTTGTTACGAACTTGGTATTTTGTGTTTTCTAAGCCAAGAAAATTGAAATGATAGTTTGTGTCATTGAGATCGGTGTAATAGAGAAAAGAAGGCATAGATACAACTTCTATTCCGTTAATGAAAGCATAAATAAGGATCTGATTGATTTATGTTGTTGGGAATGAAAGTTATGTTTAGCTTCTCATTTGGTTTGATTTGAATGCAATATTCTTTGGTGACTGTGTTATTCGTGTTGAAATTCCAGCCAATGAGAACCGCATGGGTTTCTCTCTTTTCCCACTGAGTGCTTAACTTCAACTTGTGTCAGAAACAAATTGAAAAGCTTGGCATAGGTGAAAGCAAATTGCATTGCTAGTTCCACAAAGTCTTTGGTATAGAGTATAGACTTGTAGCTTGCGGTGCAGCAATGTTTGAATTATGAAATCAAACATTAAATGCCCATGGCTTAGTTCTTCCTATAAATAGGAACACGACAATGGCAACAATGCACACCACAACACAACAACAATCCTCACTCACAGAGAGTTGTAAGAAAAATAGAAAGTTCTTCATAAGAGTGTGGGAGAAGAATATAGAGCCTGAGTTAGTGTTCTGGGAGAAAAATACAGTGAGCTAATTTTTGATAGTTGTATCTACAAATTGAGATACATAGTTAGGTCCACCTGAGAGTGAAGATTTGTATTCCCATTATTATTATAGTGGAGATTTAAGAGGTCTGCGAGTCCTATGGTTTTTCCTTACTCACATTGAGTAGGTTTTCCACGCTAATTTTTTTTTTGTTGTGTGTCATTTTACGTTCCCGCTAAAGTGTCTATTTTGAGTTCACGGAGGAGGGAAATTATGCAGGCATTTCCCAATAGTGGTATCAGAGCACTCATTGATCTAGGACTCTGAGGTGTCGTATCTGCAAGATAAGTCTTAGTATGCTTTGTGGCTGCAACATTGTTTGATATTCCACATCAGAAAAGAAATTTCTTGTCGCTGGAAATAAAGTGAGGTAGTGATATATTGCATGTCTTGGAAAGTTCTGGCAATGAAAGATTTGGTATTAAGTGTGTCTATTGACCCACCTCTCTAACCTGAGAACTTTCCTGGTGCACTATTCACGAACTCATATTTATTATAGTATACGATACTTGTCACATTGGTTAAAGTAATTATTTCCCGTGTAACTCAAGATGGAGGGTTCAATCAGCCATGATGGTGATATGTTCAAGCTAACTGCTGACAATTACACATATTGGAAGCCAAAGATGGAAGAACACTTGTATTGCAAAGACTTCCATGAGCCAATCACCCAAAAGGATAAACCCGAGAAGAATACTGATACGGAATGAGAGACGAAGAACCGAAAATCAGTGGCTATGATTCGAAAATACATTGATCAAAGCTTGTTCGAGCATGTATCAACTTATACCAATGCGTATGATTTATAGAAAAATCTTGAATCGTTGATTCAAAAGAAGACGCCCAGAAATAAAGCACACCTTGTTAGAAGACTGGTGAAGTTAGAGTACTCAGACAATTAAAACATGATCGAACATTTAAATAACTTCAAAGGTATGGTAAATCAATTGACGAAGACAGAAATGAAGATAGACGACGAGTTGCAAACACTTCTACTTCTCGATTCCTTACGTGAGAGTTGGGATACTCTAGTTGTCACTCTCAACAATTTTGCTTATGATGGAAAACATAGAATGGATTCAATTACAGATAGCTTGTTAAATGAAGAGTCAAGACGAACGGAAAAAAACCTTGAACAATAAGTTCGAAGCCAACGTCGCTAACAATAGAGGAAGGAGCAAGAACCGTGAAAAAGGTGGTCGTGAAAAATCATGAGGAAGATCACAGACTCGCACTAAACTAAGTTGCTATTATTGTGGCAAGCCGGGCCATAGAAAGTTTGAGTGCAAATTCTTCAAACGAGATCAGCAGGCTGGAACAGTCCATCCTGACCAAATCGATCCAAAGAAGAAAGAAGATGGAACCACGACAGCAGTCGTAGATGCTAACGAGAATTTATTTCTTGTTGAAGAGGAAAACTATCTAAATGTAGCGTTTGATGATTGCATTTGGATAATTGACTCAGAAGCATCCTTTGATGTAACCCCTCATGAAGAATTTTTCTCATCATATTAAAAAGGAAACTTTGGTATGGTGAAGATGGGCAATCATGTCACAAGAAAGATTGTGGGCATTGACGAGGTGACTCTAGTTATAGAGAATGGCTCTAAGCTCGTGTTGAAGGAGGTTAGACATGTTCCAAACATGCGTCTTAACCTTATCTCGACAGGAAAATTAGATGATGTTGGTATGATAAACTAATTTGGAGCAGGTAAATGAAAGTTCAGTAAGGGAAGCATGATCATTGCTCGTGGTAAAAAGGAAGGCTCTATGTATGTTATGCAGGTAAAGATAAACAAGGGAGATATCAATGTATCTCAAGACATGAGCAAAGAACTGTGGCTCAAATGACTTGGTCACATGAGTGAGAAAGGTTTGGAGATTCTTGCTAAGAATAATCTTCCAAACATCAAGGGTCAACGACTTGAATCTTGTGAAGATTGTCTAGCAGGAAAACAACACAGAGAATCTTTTCAAAGATCAAAGGATGCAAGAAGAAGAAAGCATATCCTCGATCTTGTTCATTCAGATGTTTGCTCTACATCTGAAAGGTCCCTTGGTGGTTCACTATACTTTGTTACCTTCATTGACGATCACTCTAAAAAGGTGTGGGTGTATCCATTGAAGACAAAAGATAAAGTACTTCAGGTTTTCAAAGAATTCCATGCCTCTGTAGAACGAGCATCTTGAAGAAAACTGAGATGTTTAAGGAACACTGGAGTGTTGTGAAATGGATACTGAGGTATCTAAAAGGAACTTCCAAAAAGTGCTTATGTTTTGGAAAGGGAAATTAAATGCTCGCTGGATATGTAGATGTTGATATGGCCGAAGATGTGGATTCAAGAAAATCTACATCCGGATATTTGATTACTTTTGCAGGGGGAGCTGTCTCATGGCAATCCCGTTACAAAAGTTGGTTGCTTTAAGTACCACAAAAGCATAGTACATCACAATCACTGAAGGTTGTAACGAGATGATATGGATGAAGAAGTTCCTACAAGAGTTAGGTCAAAATCAAGAAAGTTATGTTCTATATTGTAATAGTCAAAGTGCAATTCACCTCAGCAAGAATTCGACATCCCATTCAAGGTCGAAACGCATCGATGTGAGGTATCATTTGATACGTGATGTGTTGGAGAATAAACTGTTGCAAATAGAGAACATTCACACCAATGACAATGGAGCAGAAATGATGACAAAAGCTCTACCAAAAGAAAAGATAAAGTTTTGTAAAGAGGCTGCAGGCATAGCAGCAACCCCAAACTAATCTAAGGATAGTTTCCCCTTTGGCTAGAGGGGAGAGAATTATTGAAATTCCAGCCAATGAGAAGCACATGGTTTTCTCTCTTTTCCCATTGAGTGCTTAACTTCAACTTGTGTCAGAAACAAATTGAAAAGTTTGGCATAGGTGAAAGCAAATTGCATGGCTAGATGCACAAAATCTTTGATATAGAGTATAGACTTGTATCTTGCGGTGTAGCAATGTTTGAAGTATGAAATCAAACAGTAAATGCCCATGGCTTAGTTCCTCCTATAAATAGGAGCACGACAATTGCAACAATGCACACCACAACACAACAACAATCCTCACTCACAAAGAGTTGAGCGAAAAATAGAGAACAATAGCCTTGATTTTGATGTTTTTTTGTTTTTCTTCTTACATTAAGGACCGGAGTATGAGTTAGCAACTAAAAGAAACAATAGCTAAATGAGAGATAGTTGGGTGATTTTAGTGTGAATTTTTTTGTTTATGTAGTTTGTAGGGATAACAATGAATCGAAGCAATTCGAAAATAGTTTGATACTCGATTAAATAATTGGTTCGTTGACCTTGGTTCACGAATCAAATGAGTCGAACTTGAGTTGAAAATCAAATTCGTAATTAAATGAGTTGAACTTGAACTAAGTATGGTTCAACTCGTTTGGTTCATGTACCAGCTCGTAATATATATATATATATATATATATATATATAGACACACACGAGAATATTTTGACTCTAAGAGTAAGTGTAATAAAGCACTCTAAATCTTGACCTTTAATTCCAATTTTGATTAATGGCTTAGATTAATTGATATGATGGACTTTAATTTCATTCTCTATTGTAGTCAACATTTATCACCACAAAATAACAAAACAATAAATGTCTTTTAATTGATGGATTTTTTTTTTTCTTCTCCAATTGCTTTTTATGTTTTCATCTAAAAGAAAATTTTGAGGATAAATGGCGTAAGCAAGAGTAGTTGATGGTTGCGTAGATTATAGTTTGAGCCATTTCGAGAACAAAATTCTTATAGGTGGGGAGAATGTAACATCCCGAAATTTCATGATCAAATTATTATTATTATTATCCTCCAATGTATGTCTATTTGTATTGTTAACTAAATCATATATGTTTTGATTATGGGTTAGTGCGTTAAAGTGAATCAAACCCAAGTTTCAATTTGCCCCAAAACATAGGATAAGTTTCATGAGGAATTACCTCTTTAGACTAAGGGAACATGTAGAAGATGAAAGAAGAAAAGAGCTAAGTTGAGAGAGAGAATTGTGTAAGATAATTTAGAGAGGAGGCTAGATTCCAAGAAGGTAAGATAATTTTATCTTCTTCTAGTTTATTCGACAATCACATACTTATTAGAATAACCTAAGTCTTCCCGTTTTCAATTCCATGCATGATATCAAAACTCATGGGTGATTGAGAAGAAACATCCGGAGAAAGAAGGAAAAGAGATTTTGTTAGAATGGAAGCTAGGGTTTTAAATTAGGAAAAAGAAGAGGAAAAATTAAGCTTTGAGTTTAAATCCCTTAAGATAACAAAGTCTCAAGCCAAACTCTAAAATCTTTTTAGGGTATACTTTGGGTTTTTAAAATTGATTTATGGTTTATGATACTTCTTTCTCTATCTTTGCTTACATGCTAGAGAATTAGAGTTTCATTTATTGATTTCTTTTACAAATTCTGTTCTAAATAGATTTATAAATAATCTTATTTGTCTTGTGATAAACAATTTATATTTGTTGATGAAGAGGAAACTTAGCTGTTATTAGATAAATTATATATGATATAGTGGAGTACGAAAGAAAGAAGTTTGAATATTTTCTGCTTAAAATCAATATGATGTAGCTGAGTTATAATGGGTATAACATGAGCAATAGAAATTGTCTTTGTGTGAGACCGATTAGTTTGGAAAGCACGGACACCTCTAAGATTAGGCGTGTCATGGTGTCGAACACGAGTCGGTGTCTAACACTCGTAAGACACATGTCGAACAAGTGTCGTAAATAAGTTGTTTTTTCTTTACCTTGATACTCTTTGAACCGGTGTTCGATACCTATATAACACTTATATGTGATGTGTCGGACAACTCAGACAAATATATGAATTTTTTTCTCTGCTTCTATACACAGTAGATCCAAGCGTTAAAGATGTGTCAGAAATGTTGAGTAATATTGTTAAGTACACCCTCCGGTCACTATTATAAGCAAAACTTTGCATTTTAGATTCATTCAATTAATGATATATATGATCTTTATAATAGGTCACATACATCATTTAATGACTATACCTAAAATGTTGGTTTTGGCTTATAATAATGACCGGAGAGTGTATTATTTTTAGTACACACAATAGATCCGTGTCGGAGTCCGTGCGTCATAGTTGGAAAGCTTACTTTTAGTACGTTAGTTAATACGGATAAGTATTACAACTTTATGATGACTATGGACGGGTCATTCTAATTGATGCCCCGAGACACCAGTTAAGGATACCAAAAAATGAAGTTGATAAAAAAAAAACTTTTTTGATTTTTTATGCATTAATTACATAATTTTCAATACAATAGCTATTATATAATTTTCTTTTGGGTTAAATATGTTTTTAGTCCCTATAAATATACCCACTTTTTGTTTTAGTCCCTCTAAAATTTTCCTTCAACTTTTAGTCCCTATAAAATTTTCAATCACTACTTTTGGTCCCTATTTTAAAGTAAATTTTAGTATTTTTTTTTAATAAAATTGTACAGAAATGTGTAGAATATTGTAAAAACCTTTCCCATAAAAAATTAGAATTTTTTGACCAAACATAAATTAAATATGAATTTTTAACCATAAAAAATATAAAAAATCATATTATATTCATGTTTTGTTAAAAAATTCTAATTTTTTTTGGGAGAGATTCTTGTAATATTATGAATGTTTCTGCAAAATTTTATTCAAAAATATGAATTCTACATATGAGTTTACTTTAAAAGAGGGACCAAAAGTGAAGATGCAAAATTTTTTAGGGACTAAAAGTTGAAGGAAAATTTTAGAGGGACTAAAATGAAAAGTTGGTATATTTATAGAGACTAAAAACATATTTAACCCTTTTCTTTTTTAGTATCATCAACCGGTGCCTCAAAACACCGTTAGCATTTCCCAAAACTTTAACTTGTAAAAAAAAAAAACATATCTTTGCTATATTTTTCTTGTGATTATCATTCAAGTTCATATAAAATGATACACACATAATGAATATATGTGTATATTCATATCAGAAAACCTCCTTTAACTTATCACTAGTTACCGTCGTTTTCATCACCAAGCTTATTTAAAGCATTTCAAGAAAATAGTAAACGACAACATTCAGATTGTATTAATAAACTTACCGAGACATATAGATACATTTAAAATTATGAAATTCAGTGCGAAGAAACTACTATATTTCATCTTTGAAAGGAAATTACTCCCATTCAAAAATGAGCTTTCTTTCTCGAGATGTAAATTTTTCAAGGTAACAGGCGCAATGCCATTTGCAAAACAGAACAGCCAAATTCATAAAATCACGATTTATAAGCGAAATGTTAACCGGTGTCCTCGATGGGTACCGGTTAATGATACTAAAAAATGAAATTATATAATAGTTATATAATTTAGCAATATTAAAGAGAGAATTTTCTCCTTGTTAAACAGTTACATTTAATTTAGACATGACTTTCTTCAAAAAAAATTTAGACATGACTCAGAACATCACAATACATTTTATATTCTTTGTTACCGAGTCTTTGTGCTCAATATGTTTTCAGGTTTAACTTGATATTGAAAAGTTGAGAACTATGTCCACACTACTCGTCAATAATTAAATACAAAGCTTCTTTGTTACCGGTTCACAGTTAAAGTCATAGAAGTAGTTTTCTGTTGTGCCATCTTTTTTTTTTTAAGAGGTTCTGTTGTGCCATCTAATTACTTTTAAGTAATTATTGGATCATATCATATGCTTGTAAATATCAAATAAAAGTTATCAAAATTCATATTTGATCAAATTACCTTGATTTTTAGTATCAGACTTCTTATAGATGTTACACTAATTTTATTCAATATAATTTCTGCATTTATCAGGTTTTCTGTTACATGGGATCCATATGAACCATACTGATGGATATATTTACGTTTGATAAAATCATTTACATGTTGGCCATTATAATTGAAAATAGACAAATATCTTCCACAATTTTATTTTATATGGCCCGCTGGGGTCATGACATTGATATGTCACATGCAAAATAATTTAAAGTTGGTTTGGTTCATGAACGATATATAGTTGATAGATTGATAGAAATATCAGCCTCACAATCATATTAAAGTGCCTCCAATCCAGTTAGATTTACTCACACCAAAAGACTCCTATTATGGAACTGAACATAGGTATAATTTAGGTATAATGTAAATTTATTTAACCTTCCATCAGTAACTAATTACATCTCTAACTACTTCTACAAGGTGAAAGCTGCTCATATCATCAGATTAACACAATAACATTTCTAATATAATTTTTGTTTATAAATGATATTAACAACCTACTTTTTCACATACACTTTTCAATAAACTCTCTCTTATTATTTAAGCTTTAAGTGTAAAACTTTAACAATATGCGTCCAACCACTTGAATATATGGATTAAATAAATTTGCATTATACCTATGTTTAGTTCCACGATAGGAGTCTTCTGGTGTGAGAGAATCTAAAAATTGTTTTTTCCTCGTTTGTCTTTTATTCATATGTAATTAATCATTGATATATAAGTATAATATAATCATATAAAACAAAAAGTAAGGCTGATATTTCTATCAATCTATCAATTATATATCGTTCATTAATCATATCAACTTTAAATTATTTTGCATGTGACATATCAATATCATGACCTCAGCGGGCCATATAAAATAAAGTCATTATGCTCAACGAATTGGTTAAACCTCACTTAGTGTCCTATTGTTATCATCATCTATGACGACAAAATATAGTTCTCACTTTAATATCTTCTTTCTTGTGTTACATGAAGTACTGCAATCATTGTTAAATTTTATTTATTGAAATATCTACCACTACTAATGACGCACGCACGACCCGTAAGCCAAAAGGAGGTAATTTCGTTATACACAATTTTTTTATTCAAGTTTAATAAAAAAGAGAGCATTATACTAAGAATTCTAAATAAAATAATCCATAATAATCAAGCTTTATTTATATTTGAATCAATATCCAGAGAATTAAAAACAATAAGAAAGCTTGAGTGAATATTCAATTTAATCTACGACAATTTTCTCGTAGTTCAATTTAGTTTTCAATAAAAAATAATACCAAATTAGTAGAGTGAATTAAATTTGGTATTATTTGTTGTTGGGGTTCAAATTGATTTGCAAGAAAATTGTCTTCGATCAAATTGGATCTTTACTCAAAAACGTTTGATACAAAATAAAAACATTAAAATAAGATTTACGTTATACAACGGTTCAACCCTTAAACATACAAATAGTTTACCTTAAAAACATGGAAAGGATTCTGCAGAAAAGAGTAGTAGAGGAAGAAGAAAACATAAATGCACACACACAATAAGACGTACGGCCATTACTTGGGACAGTAACCTAAGGAGGTGGGTCTCCCATTTTTACAAGAAGGCCTTCTTGTGTACTGTTCGGCGTCCTTAATACAGGAAGAGCCACCGTAATAAGTGTTTGGCGGACATTGAGGTGGTTTGTCAGCTGTATTTGTTGCATAGGTAATGGTATTTGGTGAGCTGCTAAGCATTCTGCTTGATCTAGCGGTAGGTTGATTCATAAATAAATCGGTTTTGTCATCGACGACAATTCGACATTGAAGTCCAATGCATATATTAGCTCCTTCATCAGTATTATTTTGTGCTGAAACCAAGTTATTATGATGGTGTGGTTGAAAGAGTGAAGTAATTACCAGTAGTGTTGTTAACACCAGAGATGAAATTAGGGATCCTTTCATTTTTGTTGGTTAAGAGAAAAACGAGAGGAATAGGAATATGATGTGTTTTGTGACACTTTTGTTAGCTAAATAGGACTTCATAGCATATTTGTTGGCCAGTAGTATAAGGATAATATAAGGATAATTAGAATATAAAATATGAGGATGAGAGTTTGTCTATATATTAATTACTTTTACACCAAAACTAACTTTATCAATCAAATTGGATTTGAGTATCATGAATGAAGAATACCTTAAGATTGGAAGGAGACAAATGTCATTAGAAGTAGTTAAATTTTTCAATTGAGATAAGAGTAATGATATAGGAAATGCTAACAAGTGTTTTAAGGACATTTGTTAAGAAGTTTAAAGTATACCATTAAAAAAAAGTTTAAAATAGAAACTATTTTATCTTAAAAATTGCACATTTAACACATTAAAACGACAAAAAGAAACTTATTATCCATAAAATTTATAAATTATTTCCGATTTTGAATTCTTAATAAGTAACAAAGTGCATTAAGAGCATTTTTTTAAGAAGCCAAAATGACACTCCCTCTATTCTTTTTTACTCCCTCAATCCCTATATGTAAGCACATTTTTGACTAAAAAACCTTCTATAAATATAAACCCTTTTTCAAATTACTAGATGCATCCATTTTTTTCTTCCAAAATATACCCTAATTAATACTACAAACTTGTCTTCAAATATGAAAAGTCAAATTTAATACACATACAAACAAATGACAATTTAGTAATATTAATACACAAAATACACACATTAATTGCACTAACAATTTTTCTTAAGAAATGTGAAGAAATGCAAAGGGTGCTTACTGTAACGCCCTATTTCTATTAAAGTGATAATACACGCGAATAATATAAATATTCAAGAAATAGACGCTACGTCTTTGCATCAAGATTCAAACAACATTCATATATATAATTCATCAACAGTCGCAGCGGATATAAGTCATACATCTCTAAAATATCCATGTCATAAGATCAATATACATCATCATATAAAATCTCCAAATCCCGACAAATGGGCAAAATCTCCATAACATAAATAAATCCAGAATATCATAAAGACTGACACCTAATCAGAGCCTAATCTAAGACTCTAACTAATAAACTAAGGAAGCTCCCGCTATCCTCAAACAACTCACCAAGCAAGCAAACAAACTAATCATGCACGCCGTCTACCCATTCATACAAATAGGTAGGCGGTCCACCACAGACCACTGGGGGTTAGCTTCACATCAATCATAATCAACATAAACAAACATAAACATTCAAGGATTCATGCATATCACATATACATACCCATCCCTCTTAGAATACTAACATCACATGATTATTATCCCACATTCCATACGCAACAAGCTACCACAATACTAACATAGCATATCAAGCATATTCAATTGAATCAAGTCATCAACAATAAACTCATCATTTGTCAACATCAATCAATGAAAGGATTACTCACCTTATTCTTCATTTAGCATACTTAACTCAACAAGTACAGTTCATCGTTTCAAAGTTATAAGCAAGCAATCATCATTATCAAAGAAATCACCACATCATATGTATATACTTATACAATTCTCACCTCATTACTCTTACCAAAATAATTATCATCAAATAGATTCACCAAGTGTATAAGCACGAGCAAGTAAGACATGCAATTAGAGTCTAGCTCAAATATTCACAATCATCAACAAAAATCCACCAATGTACATATACAACAATCCACATAATCACAAAATTCACCAAATTTCACCAATGCACAAATTCACCAAGTCACATATTACAATTATGACACGACTCATCAATTGTTCAAATGCATGCAATGTACTAGACTCTTCTAGATGCATGCGGTACCAAATCACCTCAAGGTCGTCACCTTATGATGCAACAAAAACATCATTATCAACGGCTATAATCAACGGCTATATGGATATAACATCCGACACGACATATGATGCATGAACATATGACTCAATCCACCATACATATGTTCACAATAATTCAACGGTTATGATCAACAACTATAATCAACATCAACTATATCATATAGTTCAACAACTCCATACATACAATTCCTCACAATCCAAGTAAAGGAGAATATATGTTATACTAAGATAAGTATCATTTTCAACACCTAGCAATCATTCCTACATCTTCATGTAATCATACAAAACTATTCGCAAAAGATTTGCAAGTATTTGGTTTTTAAGGATTATTTTCGACAAAGTTCGTCTCTCATTTCACTACTTTAAAATAATGGAGACAAATAAACCAAAACCAAGTAAATAAATTCTAGGGCCTCGACTATGTATATACACAAATCACATATGAGTGCAGTAGTGTATACATCAACGTCTCATAGGCCAACTCACTTAAATTCAAAGTTTTGCAAAGTTCGTATCGTTTCTCCCATATTGCAAAACCAATTCATTTTCAAAACAAAATCAAGTTAGAATCAAGCTATGATACTCTTAGAAGCTTAATTATAAATTGATTGAATAAGGTTAGGTGTTTGGAACATTGACATGCTTAAAAGTACACAAAAACATGAAAAAACGAGGTTTCGAGATTCTGCAGAACTAACACGGTCGCGTCATCAGGACACACGGTCGTGTCATCCCTTACAGGAGAATCTGACACGGTCGTGTCATCTAGACACACGGTCGTGTCACCTCACCAGTACAACAAAATGCATTTTTATGTTTTCGCGCATAAAATCTTGTTTTCAAATCCGTTTTCGATTCCGTTTTCGCTAATGCATCCCTAACACTTAGACCATACAAACTACACTTGAGAACTTAGCATTTCAACATTAAAACAACTTAATCAAACTCATCCCAAAATGACTTATTTGGCAAAAGCTCTTAAAATTATTTTTACTCAAAAACCCGTTTTCTACCCAA
>Ga0315914_1006203_pt1 | contig 17027 bp, 5 predicted proteins | sample MpolenodulesMG_FD_203920 | JGI IMG/M metagenome (GOLD analysis project Ga0315914, IMG submission 203920) | Medicago polymorpha root nodule microbial communities from Los Angeles, California, United States - elongated nodules | ecosystem: Host-associated > Plants > Roots > Nodule | place: USA...
GTCTTTTAACAAATGTTCATAGAATAACTTGCTAAAAGACACCTTCATAAAATGTGTCTTCTAGCAAAACCCTATATATATATATATATATATATATATGAGTGTAAGTGGTTCGGACAAAACCGACTAAATCGAAAGTCCAAACCGAACCAAACCAGAAAAGTATCCGACGTTGTCTGGTTTGGTTCCAAACGGAATCAGATCAATCTAAACCGATCTATTTTGGTTTGGTTCTTGGATTATCATTTCAAGAACCAATAAACCGAACCGATGATAACCCCACTCACTATTTTACTAAGAATTATGCTCTTTACCCAACTGTTTTTGCTCGTTCCCAACTGAAAAGACAAAAGTACCCATGCATGAGTTAGCTCACGCTAGTGTTAATTTTGCGACAACTCTACTCCCCGTCATGAGATAACTCATCCTCCTCAATGAGCCTTCCAATGATGGGGATGTGTAGAAGACACACCACATCATCTAGTGTGATAGTCATCTCCCCCACAAACAGATGAAAGTTGTTGGTCTCTTCATGCCATCTCTCAGACAGGGTACAAACGAGCCCGTGAGAGGTGTTTTCGTACCCAGTCTTAAGGAGGGGGTAAGACCGGAATCATTCAACGGGCCCAGAACCAATCATTATCTTCTACCGGCAACGATAATGTCAAGTTATCAAGTTTAAGTTTCTTCCCATGCGAGACACTGATAATCTTATGGTCCATTTGAAACTGAAATAAAAAAAAAATTAAATAAGTAAATTTTCTAACTAAAATAAACAACATATCATTAAACATGAAAATTTTCACGTATTCTAACAAACACCGTTAAAAATATAAGTAAAATAAACATGAAATATTCTAAGATAAACATGAAATAAGTGAAATAATCATTAAAATAAGTAAATTTTAATATTGTAACATAAACATTAAATAAGGAAAATAATAAGTAACATATCATTAAATTAAATAAAGCAATTATACTTACTACTTTATCGCCCTAAAGCTTGCATGCCACGTGTTTATCGAAGTCCGGTAAAAGTGACAATTCATAAGACCCTCTGGAAAGCCATCTGGTCCGGCCTCAAACTCCATATCAGGCGCCCCTGAGTCTTAGCCTGCTGTTAAGGAGGCTGCTCATATTGATACTCCTCCTGTTGATAATGTTGTTGATACTCCTCATGATGATGCTGCTGATGCTGATACTTTGTCGGGTCCACAATTTGGGATGGATCCGTCTGTGACGATGATCACCCCACAACATCAACCCTACCATGTCTCGTGCCCCCACCTCTCCCTCTACCATCCATAGGCGGGCGTAATGCTTCCTTTTTCCTCAGTACACTACTAGTAGCTGATTCCCTATCTCCCCTCATTATGTCAGACCTATGAGTCATACCTGCACAACATTTTAAAAAGCAAAAAATCAATGATTTTTTTTCCATACGGACATTGTGTCATTTCTAACAATTTAACAACAACACATAAATTTGGGCAGTGTTATTTCAATCCGTAAACTGCCACATTGCAGTCAAACTAACTATAATCAACATTAACAAACCAATTTCTAACTAATTTCATCATTAACATTGAAAAAATCAAAAGAAAATTCATTGAGACATTTTATCAAACACCTAGAGTCCATCTTTCAATCAACTTAAAATCAAACAATTTCAAAACCCTAAAACTACCACATTGCACTCTAAACAACATCTAAACTACAATTCCTAACTTAATTCATCACTAACAATCCTAAAAACTAACATGCAAGCCAAAATTCTAAAAACCTAAAAATGTCAAGTTTCTTCAAAAAAAAAAAAAGTAATGCAATAGGATAAGCAACACTTACTTGTTGATTTGCGTGATTTGATGTTGATTTTGGTAGTGTTTTGAAAGTTAATGGGGTTGTGTTTTTGTTGCTGTGTTATATGACTTAAGTTACGCAGCGTGACTTAACTCACACAACGTGACTTCAGTCGCGCAGGAACATAATGTGCGTGAGTTAACTCACAGAGGGGCAATTTGGGTATTTCAGTTAAGAGCGAACAAAATCAATTGGGAGAAGAGCAGAATTCAACATCTATAGATGACAATACGAGACGACCCGTCACATTTAGATTCGTTCCATTTAAGTCCTCTTTAAAGTGGGATGAGACGAATCGAGCCAATTTAAATGATAGCAGGGGAGAAACTATGAGTTCAAAGGTGTAGCTTTAGTTATCCCCAAATTATTATTTTTTAATTAAATAAGTTTAATAGATGTATTTCATATTATTTTAATATTTTTGATCTCTTAAACAATTATAATGGGAAGTTAACAATAGAATTGGTCTTTCTTCAAAAAAAAAAACAATAGAATTGGTCGAAACAACCATTAAAATATAGAGGGGTTAACTTTTAACGAATTTAACTTTTAGCTCAAGTTTGATTCATTTGGTTAATGAAACAAGTTCAACATATTTTTTACTAAATCGAGTGTTTAATTATTTACGAGTTAGTTTGAGTCATTGTCAACTCTAGTAGAAGGTCAACAACATCTATAGCTAGGAATCCAAACGTGTCAAATGCAAATGATATAAACCATTTTTATTGTCGGAACACGTTTTTTCATTTAATAAAAAATATTTTATGTTATTTTAGATTTATCATGTAGTTTAAATGCTAATTTACTCTTGAGGTGTTAATGCAGTGATGATAGCTCAACCTTTTTTTTTTATTTTTTTTTATGGTTTAACCATTCGGTTCTCAAGGGAAAGGGTTTCTGATAAACTTAGAGTTTGATCGAGAAATATGTAAAGTCTTATCAAAATTGTTTTACTCAAATTCTCCTAAATAATTCGTCATTGATTGACCTCATTAACTACTTCAGCTTAAGTGTTTGGTTAAGAGCCTATACTTTTAATCTTAAGGTTTTGAGCTCGAATCCTCTTGAAAACAATCGGAAACAATCATTAGTATCAATTTATTTTATTATACACTTCATCCATTTTTTTTATGGGTAGCTTAGCTGTAAATAATATGCTATATATGAAGCATTGACACATAGGGTAATTGAACGTGACAATATTATTAAATGAATTTGAGTCTCATCTAACTAGTTTAAAGATGAAGGTGTTCAAGAACTTGCATACATACAATAGTCCAGAAATTTTGGCAATGTTGAATTCATATACAACTCTAATATGCATTCTCACATCTAACATGGGTCTTGGATCCAACTCCCACATATTCATCTTTAATCCAGCTGATGTCCTGTTAAATGGGCACGAGTCTTACTACTAAAAGCTACCTCAAAGCTGGATGAAGATGTCCATGCATATATTTATAGGTGATGGACCGCCAACAATTAATTAAGGGCACATCATCCTCCATAAGGGCTCAAACGGCCTTGGGCGCGTCCTCCTAAGGGCGTCATTTCAGAAGGCTTCTGGAAACATCTAAATCACTCTAAACATGATTTAGGGTCCAACTTGTTTGGGGGCCTAAGTCACGGAATTACAAAGCTCACGAAAGGCTATAAATATCCCTCTTGAGAGCATTTTCAGGCCATGACCAAAATAAACTAAACCCTAATTTCAGATATTGTACAGTTGGCGCCCACCGTGGGGCCTCGATAAAACTAACCTAGGCCTCAAGATCTCAGAAACCTGGAGTGGTTGATTGACCTCGCCGATGTGTTACCGATCGATCGACGCCATGCATCCACCATGAAGCATTTACCAGGTTAAAACTTTCTATATTACTCGCAGATCCATCATGCTGCCTCTTTCATTGAATCCTTTATATATATATGGAAAATTGTTTAAGCACCCTTTAACTACTCTAAGTACCCCGTGGCAGAAGTAAAATGTAGTATTTGATAAAAGGTCGCATGAGAGGGATCCTGGCAAAGAAAGCCTTGGTATTTAAGTGGTCCAAGTGATCCACCTCTCTTTCCTGGGAACCCCTTTCATGTACCATGTACTTTGCAAACTGAACTAACTGCTTAGTAAATGATGTACTAATGGCACTATATTAGAATAAGGACAAAATAAACCCATGTAGAAGAATAATTTTGAGCAGAAGAACTAGTTCCAACCTCATAGGACGAAATAAAGACATAGAAAATATGCTAACATGAAAGTTAATTTCAAATTAGGATAAGAAACAGAAGGGGTATAAAATAAAAGAATGAAGTGGGCAGGGAGGAATAAGAGGATGATTAAGTGGTTCAAGTTTAATTAAAGAGCGAATTCAAATTTAAGAGAAGTTGTAGGGTGAAACAGAAAACATAATTTCACTCTAATAGAAAAAGACTAAAAGCACAAGATAATTAAGTAAGAAAGTTATTCCCGATTTAGAGGAGAATGAGGATAAATAAGAAGAAGAGTAGAAAACATGGACAAATAAATAGAAGAATGAAAAAGAGCAGTTAATTCTCATTGAAGATGATTGAGTACAATTAAAAATCCTTTATTTCTACAGGTTACTTTGAAGTTTGAAAAGTATTATTATGTTTTAGATAGATTATGTCCACGATGCAAACAAGCTTGTTAATGGAGAGATTAAAATAGAGCTTAGCAAAACAGCACACAAGAATTAAAATGTGAAAAAGTAAATATGGAACCAATGGTCTCTCCATTAAGAACACTAAGACTAAACACGAAGTTATCCTAACCCTTTTTCGACCTTTGAGATTTGTTTTGCAGGTTTTTAACGAGGTGCCCTACTTTCTCAAAAATATTATTCTCTTGTCTTCTCTACCTGACTTCTGCATAAACAAAAAACTAAAAACAAAAACTTTAGGCCAAAAGGTCAAGAAGAACTAAGGCCAAAAGGCGAACAAAGGCCAAAAGACCAAGAAGAACGAAGAACTAAGGGCAAAATGCCATGAAACGCCAAAAGGTCAAGAAGACTAATGTCAAAAGGCGAACTAAGGTGAAAAGGCCAAGAAGAACTAAGTCTGAAAGGTCAAGAAGATCTAAGGCTAAAAGGCCAAGAAGAACTAAGGCTAAGAAGAGCTAACGCCAAAAAGCGAACTAAGGCTAAAAGGCCAAGAAGAACTAAGGGAAAAAGGTCAAGAAGAGCTAAAGCCAAAAGGCTAAGAAGAACTAAAGCTAAAAAGCTAAGAAGAAAAAATAAAGCTAGGAAGCTACAAAGAAAAGCTAAAAAGCTAGTAAGAAAAGCTAAAAAGCTAAAAGGCCCGAAAAACTTCCTAAAACAAAATCTTCCCTAAAAAGGGTCACCGAAATACCTCATACCAAGGTCTTCCCTGAAAAGGGTTGGGCGAAACCTCTCACAATGAAGTCTTTTACAAAAGTAATTAGCAAAATCTTTTTAATCGAGTACAAGGTACAAAACAATAGAAAAACAAAGAAGGATAATGTCAGGAAAGAAAGAAAGCATCTCTGCAAAATTCGAAGCAAGAACGTTATAAAATTATGAAGCACGAGCATTATAAAAGAAAAAAGGCATCAACAAAGGATTCACTTACCAATACACAACAAAAGGCCGCCTCAAGGTTTATTCGCCATCTCACTATCACGAACAACCTTAAAAGACCCAAAATCTCAATGACGTCAAGAAAAAGAAATTTAAGAAAAAAGAAAAAATATTCGTGTTGAAATCATAAATTAAGACAAATCAAGATAGAATAAAATTACAGTTAAGAGTATCAGGACACCGTGAAGGACTTGGACGATAAGTATTACATCAAAATTACAAAAGATAAAAGGTGTCGTTAAAAGAGTCCACCCACATGATCAAGCCATCAAACCACTTCTCCTTGTATCAAAACTCGTGCTTGGGGGGCTGTGAACTATCAACTTCATAAATAATCACTTCACCTTGTCTCGAGACTTGTGTTTGGGGTGTTATGGACTATCAACTTCATGAATAATCACTTTACTTTGTCCCAATACTCGTGCTTGGGGGTTGTGGACTATTAACTTCATAAATAATCACTTCACCTTGTCCCAATACTCGTGCTTAGGGGGCTGTGGACCACCAATAATTATTTAAGGGCACAACACCCTCTAGAAAGGCCCAAACAGCCTTGGACGCATCATCATAAGGGTGCAACCTACAAAGGCTTCTAGAAGATAAACCCTCACGAGACATCGCTCCAAAACCAAAACATAAGATAAAATATAGAATTACAAACTCCCCCTTTTCGACAATGTTAACCATGGAATGTTTTAGAGCTGCCAATAATCTGCTCATGAATGTGTGCTGCTCTTTCCATAAAACCCTCTGAGCTTATTCTTCCTCTATAACATTCACAAAAAGAACCACATAGGTAAGTAGAATATACCAAACAAAGATCATAGAAGGATGCAAACTTACCCAAGTAAACAATATACAAGAAACCAATATGAATAGTACAGTCAAATCAATTTAACAAGCAAACATACAATCATAATCAGATACAAGCCACAACATGCAAAAGAAGGTGTTATGGGTAAAATTAGGCATGTAAAAGAGATAATCGTACAAACGGAAGACAAAACATTTAATATAAAATGAAACATGACATTGAATAATGTATGCCACATATCAAAGCATAAATAGAATACAATGAGACAAAATCAACCAGACAAATCAAAGGTTACACAACCTATATCCAAATAGAATAAAAAGAAAACAACATGAACATAAACTCAAGCAACATAAAAATAGATGCAAGATAGCCATCATTCTCGGTCTTGGTTGGATTTGGGATATGATTAGAAGTTTCAGTAGGGTCAAGGTATGCAGTGTGAAAGGTTGTGGGTGACACATTGTACGCATGATTAGTTGCCTCAATCCTCATTGAAAGGATCTCCATTCTCCGATCTCTCCCTTTAAGCTATAGATCTTCTATATAATTAACTAAAACCTTTCACCCTAAGCTTCAAATTCTTGCACTATCGACATTCTTAGCTTGAATAGATGCCCTCAACTCATTGATACCAATCAGAGGAGCATAGTTAGGGTCATCCTCATCAGAGCCATACTCAGTCTTGTTCATATTTACATCTTCACCACCTTTATATGGTTCACCTTTAATAGGGAGAATTATAGTAGGAACTACTACATCATCATACCAAACTTAGCCACCTTCACCACCATGCAAATAGAACCACTCATTTCAGAAATCATCGTAGTAATGTATCTTTCTAACTACCAAACTGCAGAGGGTGCTCCTCACACTCGGTTTGATAAGAACATTTGCCTGTATACCATCATCTTCCGAAAGTTGAGCAATGACTCCATAATATAGAGAATGGTAAGTAGAAACCTTGTGTTTTATCATTTTGGCCATAAAAACTTATATCAATTCACCCTTTGAAATCTTAATAGCCCACATGATATTCACATCATTTTCATCAATTCGGCCGAAGTTTCCCACTTTTGGTTTAAGTATACTCTTCCTTGATACTCTGTATGCTAGTCTTCCGCTTGAACTCCAGGGTTCTGGATGAATATATTTCTGTGTGGAATGAGCTCAATTAATATACATATTTTCCATTGGGTTTGGGCTGATAATTCTAGGCTTTTACCTTTAACCCATGGGGAAAAATTAGCATAAGGCGCATGATCAGTGTGAAAGAGAGTTGTTGCTCTCTTTGTCATGCGTCTAGGGCCCACAAGGTATGCACATGGAGCAAAAGACTATACCTAGGTGCAAAAATTGCAACTTACTATATTTTTTGAGTGTTTTCCATCTTTGACTTGTTCTTGTGACATGAGAAAGAATTTCCCCAACTTTATGGTCTTCAAAGACTTATAGAACCTTGATATTTATTTCATGTTTTTCAAAACTTTCATGAGATGTCTTGCTTGACGAATTGCATGATTTATCAATGAAAAGACTCGAAACACCTATGAAACTGTCTAGTTTACGGAATAAACGAAATCACATGACTCAATTGAAAACAATACAAATGACAATTAAACCATGAAAAACTTCTCTAAAATTCTTCAATATAATGACTCAATTGCTTACTAAATTACCTCAAAAACATAATGAAAATAAATGTAAGATGATTTGTCTTCAATATTCTTAAACAATGGGTTGTGGTAATAAGTGTACATATAGATATTGACTTTTCCATACCAAGTAAAAATGTTTTTTTTAATCCTCTTTGCACCTAAATCATCTTTTAGCCTAACAATCTCATTCACTTACTCATTTTACGAAATCCACTCCGTTGTTGAATGTTGCTCAATTTGTTTGATGTGGGTGTTGTAGGGTTTCTTCTTTTATCATATGAGTTTTATCTTCGGGGTCCACAATAGAACTTGTCTAATTGTATGATAAAGAGGTAAAGGAAAATGTCAACAAGTGCGTACACTTGTTAGAAAGTTTAAATTGAAAATTTTATCTAAAAATATGCGTTTAACACATTAAAATAACAAAATTAATTTTTTCTATAAAAATTTTCTCAATTAATGTCATTTTAAAACCCTAACAAGTGTCTATCATGACTCAAAAGTATAATAATTATGAAGAGTGTAAAACTAACATAACTATTCTAGAAGACATGAGTAATATTTTTTAAAAGATTTAAACACATTAGTCTTATATTAATACTATTTTTGAATTTCTATTTTTAGAATTTTAAAATATTTTTTTGTCTTTAAGCGTTTGTTTTTTTATTGGAATATTTCTTTAAGAAGTATTTCATTGAAATTGATGTCGACATTTACTAATTTACATACAATGTTGGAATTAGTGTGTTCAAATAACACAATTAAGGAATTATCATATTCGTTAAATTATTTAGTGACAACTTTTAAAATAATTTTATAATTTTTTTTATTGATAAAAATAACAGAGAGAAATAAGAATATAATATAAATATATGTGAGAAACTTGTTGAATAGTTGTTCTAAAATGGTTACAAATATCATTTCTCCCAATCTTGCTATAGGTTTTAAAAGATTAGTATTTGCATGTGAACTCAATGATTAAGACTTGATGGAAAGTTCATATCGTTGGAATTACATGGTTGTTGGATTAGTTAGTTTATTTGATAGTCATAAAGAAATTGAGTAATTAGTTTAACTTATCCTTATTTTTTAAACAATGATCAATTTTCTTAATGACGTCTTCTAATCTAAACCTATATTTAGAGCATTGCTAGACAAATTACGTAGCTGCAGTTAGTCTCCAAAGATAGTTTAATTAAAGCCAAGTCCAATATTATTTATTTGTCTCATTAGCTGGGCTGGACCAGTTAAGAATAAAGGAAAAGTTAACAAGTGTATTTAAGGCATTCTTTAAAAACTTGTAAATAGTAAGTTTTTATAGAAATTGATACATTTAGTGTATTAGAAGTTAAACTATTTACCTTTTCATATAAACATATTCCTTATTAGGATTCTTAAAGAGTATATTTAAAACACTCGATTAACAAGACCTTAAAAATAATAAGATAGTTCTTACAATAATATTTTTCTCAACTCTTTGTTTATATAATCGCTGTTATAAGATGTCTTCTAAGTTCTAGTTCTAACAATCCTCTTAGATGTAAATGCTGATAACATTTGGTATATGATAGCGTTCTTTATTAATAAGCAGAATTAAAAGTAAATCTTTTGACAACGCTGTTAAATTGACCGTAATATTTTTTTCTTTCAAAATTTTGAGTGAAACTGTGGTAATTTTTTTTTTGTTTTGTATACTAAACTAAAAGCAATCATGTTTATCTAGTAATTAATATATATTTCATTTGTCATCGTGAGCTTAACTTAGATGGTAAGAATAATGCATCATATTTGTAAGGTCGGGTTGAAATACCAACCACTATAAAATATATATATATATATATATATATATATATATATATATATATATATATGACATTTTTGACGGAAACTTTATTGATTATCTTTAAAGTTACAAATGTTTGATTAGTGAATAGAAACCCTTTCTTAGCTATCACGGAATCTTCCTCAAACAAACCCTTTCTTTGTGCTCTTAATCATCTCTGCCATTTTCCAAAAACAAGTCATAAAAATAGTTTGTGAACTTTTTTTCCCGAACAAGCCATAGAAGTGGTTAGTGAACACATCATATTGCTTTCCAAAGATCATCAAGATGAGCCAACGTCACAAATACAATACAGTTTGGCTATTCAAAACAATTTTTAACCATGAGAGAAAACTGAATTTGTGAGAATGAAAAAATATTATTGATTAATTGATTCTGTTACAAAGCACTAGTCTATTGAAATATCTACCACTACATGCACGACCGTAAGCTAAAAGGAGGGCAGTTTCGTTATTCACAATTTTTATATTAAAGTTCAATACAAAATAGCATTATACTAAGAATTCTGAATAAAGCAATCCATAATAATCACACTTTATTTATTTTTGGATCAAATTCCAGAGAATTAAAGACAATAAGAAAGCTTGAGTGAAGATTCAATATGATCTCTGACAATTTTGTCGTAGTTCAATTTAGTTTTCAATAAAAAATAATACCAAAATAGTAGAGTGAATTAAATTTGGTATTATTTCTTGTTGGGGTTCAAATTGGTTTGCAAGAAAACATGGAAATGATTCTGCAGAAAAAAGTAGTAGAGGAAGAAGAAAACATAAATGCACACACACAATAAGACGTACGGCCATTACTTTCATCAATTAGGACAGTAACCTGAGGAGGTGGGTCTCCCATCATTACAAGAAGGCCTTGTTGTGTACTGTTGGGCGCCACCAATACAGGAAGAGGTACCGTAATAAGTGTTTGCCGGACATTGAGGTGATTCGTTAGCTGTATTTGTTGCATAGGTAATGGTATTTGGTGAGCTTGCAAGCATTCTGCTTGATCTAGCGGTAGGTTGATTCATAAATAAATCGGTTTTGTCATCGACGACAATTCGACATTGAAGTCCAGTGCATATATTACCTACTTCATCAGTATTGTTTTGTGCTGAAACCAAGTTATTATGATGGTGTGGTTGAAAGAGTGAAGTAATAACCAGTAGTGTTGTTAACACCAGGGATGAAATTAGGGATCCTTCCATTTTTGTTGGTTAAGAGAAAAACGAGAGGAATAGGAATATGAAGTGTTTTGTGACACTTTTGTTAGCTAAATAGGACTTTATGGCATATTTGTTGGCTAGTAGTATAAGGATAATTAGAATATCAAGATATGAAGATGAGGATAGTTTGTCTATACATTTATTACTTTTACACCAAAACTAACTTTGCCTCGATCAAATTGGATTTGAGTATCGTGAATGAAAAAATTGGACAAATGATATTTGTACAACCATTATGTAACAACTTTTGAACAACTTTCTCTCTCATACTCACATGACATTCTTGTTTCTCTCTCTTCCTTTTTCTCTCTCCATTGTTTTTGAACAATAAGAAGAGAGCAAAGCAAAGTTGTCACAAAGTTATCATCAATTGGATGTACAAATATCACTACTCAAAAAATTATGATTGGAAGGAGACAAATGTCATCAGAAGTAGTTTAATTTTTCAATTGAGATAAGACTAATGTTATAAGAAATGCTAACAAGTGTCTCAAGGACACTTGTAAAGAAGTTTAATGTTGACCATTAAAAATAAAGAAGTTTAAAATAGAAATTTTTATCTTAAAAATTGCGCATTCAACACATTAAAACAACAAAAATAAACTTATTATACATAAAATTTATAAATTATTTCCAATTTTGAATTCTTAACAAGTAACAAGTGCATTAAGAACACTTTTTTTTAAGAAGCCAAAATGACACTCCCTCTATTCCTTTTTACTCCCCCGTCTTTATATCTAAGCACATTTTTGACTAAAACTTTGTCTCTAAATATAAATCCCTTTTCAAATTACTAGATGTATTTATTTATTTTTCTTCCAAAATAAATCCCTAATTAAAACTACTAACTTGTCTTCAAATATGAAAAGTCAAATTTAATACAATATAAACAAATGACAATTTGGTAATATTAATGTACAAAATAGACACATTAATTGCACTAACAACTTTTTTTAAGAAATGTGAAAAATGCAAAGGGTGCTTACATTGAGGGGCGGAGAGAGAGTATAAGACTACCTAGAAATTTCAAGATGCATTTATTACTCTTTTTCGAAATACACCCCTCATTAATATTATCAAATACCTTGAAATAGAAAAGTTAACATTAATTATCTCTATAGACAATGGGTAATTTAGTAATAGCAACATACATTTATGACTTCAAACACTTTTCTTAACACCCACGGTTTTTGTAAACTACTCCCTCCGTCTCAAATTATAAGCAAAAAAAACTTATTTTCTTTGTCCCAAATTATAAGAAAAAAGACTAACTTTTATCATATTTAATTATGTTTTTTCAAAAAATTATCTTTTTCAAAGAAAAATTAAATGCAAAGTGCATTCAAGTTGCTCTCTTTTTCATTTTCTCTATAATCAACTACCAATAAAAATTGTTTTTGCATCTTCCTATAATACTTATTTCAAAGATAACACAAAAAACTATGTTACTAATTACTATATTTTTGTTTTCTTAACAAGTGTGATTTTTTTTCTTCGTATAATATGGGACGGAGAGAGTATTCCTGTAAAAAGAGACACATGAAGTATTATTACTAAAAAAAAAACTTTTTCCCCAACACAAGACGTACTAGAGAAAGGAGCAAAAGTTACTTGAACCCCTACTGTACAAAGAAAACATTAGCAATCGCGATACAAAACTTAACATATGCCCAAACACAACCGAGGGCTAAGCCACCACATATGAAATTCAAAAGCAATATTAGACTTTGTCTTTAACCACCAAAAAGAAAGTTTCTTTATATTATCTAATAACTTAGAATCGAGCAAGCTTTGTTGTTAAAAATTATGTTGTTCCTTTCATTCCGGATACTCCAAACACAGGCACATCATATTAAAATCATAATAGTACTTCTAAATTTGAAATAACCTACCAAAGTACTAAATCAAAGGAGGCATTCCTCTAAATTTGATGGAAGAACCGAATCAAAACTGAGCCATTGTATCAAAAGATGCCACAATGATGTCTAAATCGGACACAAAAAGTTACATCTCCTAACCATCTATTAGTCCATAACAAAGAATCTTCTCCGTTACCAACTTTACGATGTATATTCTCCTCAAACCATCCCCCCCTTCTGTAAACCAACCACATCCCAAATACGAAGCAACACCCTCCACCACACCGAACCATTCCTCCCTTCCTCCTTCAACTGACCACCACAAATATCGTAACACGCCGCCAACACCCTGAACCACAAAGCATCCTCTCATTCACCATTCTCCAACACCACTTACCCTACATGGCAATATTGAACTCCCTAATCCTCCTAACAACCAAAACCCCATACTTCTTATCCAAACATGTAAAATTTCAATCTATCCAAGAAATTTTCCTACTATACTCACTTCCCCCCAGAAAAAATAATATAAAACAAATTCAAAATAAAAAATGATACCTGAGGGAGCTTTGAAGAAGAAAATGGTGTAGATAGGGAGCTTTAAACGATGCACAACACCTCTTATAGAGAGGCTCAAATACATAAATGGAAACCGACCAACTTTGCAATTCAACACAGATGTAGGTTCATTTAGCTAAGAATCATTAACATGGACCCCCACAAACAAACTGTAATGAAAATTAATCTTCAACCTAGACATAACCTTAAATAGGTGAAGAACATCACACGTAGCTCTAACATTTGCGCAACTTTTATCTTCCAAAACTAAGGTATCATCGACAAACTAACGATCAAAGATAGGCAAAGGCGCCTCACCACCAATCTTATAAGCGGAAAAAATATCATTATCAACCATAGCCTCGATCATCACATGAAACCCTTCAGCAATCAAAAAAAAAAAGAAAAGGTGAAATAGAGTGATGACATGTCATCTTATGTTATTCTTAACATGTTTTTCAATCAATTTCAATAGGTTTTTCATCTAGAATATAGGAGTATTAGAAAAATTGCTTATGATTTCGATACATTTGTAATGCTTTCTATATTTGAGTCATGTAATTATATGCTTCCCGAAACATAGCAAATTTTAGGTGTTTTGACATAATTCACGAAGAAATCGCGCAAATTGGTAAAACAAGAGATTTGAAAACTTGTGAAGACTTTGGGAAGATCAAGAATCAAGATTCTAGAGGCCTCATAAGACATTACATATAGATGAATTTTTTTGCTGGTCCTAAGACACCTTATATGGAGCCACCCAAAAAGACTAAAAACATGCATTTCTGCACCGAACAACAATCACATGCGCCTCGAGCACGATGCACCTTGAGCCTGCCAAAAACGGGCCATAACTGATTTTTGCTACTTTTAAGTGGAAAAAGCCTGGTATTTTAGCTCAACTTCAGGTGGAAACTCACCTATAAATACCACTCCTTTCATTCATAATTTCTCATTCATAACGAAGTGGTTCAAGAGGAAGGCAAGCACTAGGAGCTTCCAAGGAAAGAGATTCTTTCCTCACTCCAAGTCTCTAGGGTATTTTTTTATTTTTTTTAATTTGTATTTAGTTACCATGTGTAACTAAATCTTTTTAGGCTAGGGTTCAAAGATGAACCTATATTCTGTTTGTTGGATAATTTATTTAATTTAAAGTCTTAATTCAGTCATTTTTCGAATGTTATTTAATTTTACTATCGTGTGTAAGATTTGTCTCCTCTAAAGGATAACCCTGATACATTGGCACTTAGGGAGGTGACATACCTAATACTGGTGTATGTTTGTCTTAATCTGAAAGTAACTAAGTAGTAATTAGGGAAACAAGAACCCCTGAGATAACGGTACTTAGGAAGGTGACATACCTAATATTGGTGCAAACCTTCCCAAGTCATGAAGTAACTAATCTAAGTAAGGAAACAAGTGACTTCACGACTTAAATCATCCCATTAACTTCACTCTTTTCGAACCTTGGTAAGATAGATGCTGATAGGACTGTCCGTTTGTAGAACTATTGAGAGGGAGAGTGGGCTATCTCCTTCTAAGATTTAATAAACGAGGGAACCTTTAGGATACTTTGAATTTAGGAACCCTATTATCCGCCATTGTTTCAAATACCTATGAGAAAGTAATAACATACACGTAAAACTCCATGCGTAAGTGTATCTCTTTATAGGACTGACAACCCTAAACACTAAAACTCATAGGAATTCTGATGTAATGGTTGCAACTGACAACTGAAGGGGAATGAACTCATATCTCCGAGAGAGTAAGACCCAACACGTACCTACCCGTGTGATCAGCAAGTGCAACTCGACAACTAATAGATAGTAAAACCCCATGAACTGAACACTTGAATAGGAAACATTAAAAGTAGAATAAGACTTGCCTGTTAAGTAAACCCAACAAATAAATAGAGGAGATTTGAAGAATCATAAACGCCGCTAACATTTTGCAATCAAAACAGGTAAACTTTTCTCTGTTGCAAACAAATTAAATTGCAAAACCATAAACACTTATCTTTATTTTATTTTAATTGTTCTCAAATACGTAACAAAAATTTCCTAGTTGGAACAAAAATCCTTGTCGATACGATATTCTACTTACACTTTATTACTTGATAAACAATTTGATATACTTATCATAATGACTTTCTAAATATACATCTAATAGTTATTTCCAGGATGTACATTTTTTAAGTCTACATCTAATAAATAACTACCAAATATATATTGAGGGGATCTTAAAAATATTGGGTGGGTCTAAAAAGAAACACCCGGAAAAAATAGTTACAGATGGTGAACTAACTTAATTATTTTTTAGTGGTCCTGCCCAGCTAGTGAGACAAATAATTAATATTGGATTTGGCTTTAATTAAATTATCCTTGGAGACTAACTGTAGCTACTTAATTTGTCTAGCAATTGTCTAAATGTAGGTTTAGATTAGAAGACGTCATTTTGAAAACTGATCATTGTTTAAACAATTAAAGAAAAGTTAAAACAATTACTCAATTTCTTTATGACTATCAAATAAACTAATCCAACAACCATATAAGATAATCTTGTCCGATCTTCCAACGATATGAACTTTCCACCAAGTCTTAATCATTGAGTTCACATGCAAGTACGACTTTTCAGACCTATGGCAAGATGGGTTCCACTGTATATGTTTTTAGTTGGAGAAATGATATTCGTAACCATTTTAGAACAACTTTTCAACAAGGGTTCCACTGTATATGTTTTTAGTTGGAGAAATGATATTCGTAACCATTTTAGAACAACTTTTCAACAAGTTTCTCACTTATATTTATATTATATTCTTAGTTCTCTCTATTATTTTTATTATTAAGAAAAAATTAAAATTATTTTGAAAGTTGTCACTAAATAATTTTACAAATATGATAATTCTTTAATTGTGTTGTTTTTACACACTAATTTCATCATTGTATGTAAATTATTAAATGTCGACATCGATTTCAATGAAAAATTCCAATAAAAAACCAAACACCTAAAGAAAATTTATTTTTTAAAATTCTAAAAATCGAAATTAAAAAATAGTATTAATATACGACTAATGTGTCTAAATATTTTAAATTTTTTTTTTCATGTCTTCTAGAATAATTATGCTAGTGTTATAATTATTTTAGTTTTGAGTCATGATAGACACCTGTTAGGGTTTTAAAAATGAAATTAATTGATAATTTCTTTGTAGGAAAAAATAATTTTTGTCATTATAATTTTAATGTGTTAAACACATATTTTTTAAGATAAAATTTTCGCTTTAAACTTTATAACAAGTGTACGCGCTTGTTGACATTTTCCTGTACATTTTTTATCATAAAATTACACAAGTTCTATTGTGGATCCTGAAGAAAAAACCCATAAGATAAAAGAAGAAACCTTACAACACCCACATCAAACAAAAATAAAACCCCCAACAACATCCCCAATAAACACAGAAAGATAAACACCGCCATGAAACAACTACAACTTGAAAGAATGCCCCCCAAAACAACACTCAGTACCTAACCACAAAAGGACTGTGAACCAACACATACAACATCAGGGACAAGAGACACATACACCAAAAATCAGACTACAGTGAA
>Ga0315914_1006204_pt1 | contig 17025 bp, 12 predicted proteins | sample MpolenodulesMG_FD_203920 | JGI IMG/M metagenome (GOLD analysis project Ga0315914, IMG submission 203920) | Medicago polymorpha root nodule microbial communities from Los Angeles, California, United States - elongated nodules | ecosystem: Host-associated > Plants > Roots > Nodule | place: USA...
AGGTAAATAGTGAGGTCGAATTAGAGAATTGATGATGACAAGGAGATTGTTAGGATGAAATATAAACGAAGATAGGAAGTTAAGTATGAAGTAACGACCGTAGGTTGAAATGAAATGAGCGTGGTCAATTTAAGAGGGTATATGATGTTGAGAGAATTGATAGGACAAAATAGAATGAGAATAGAAAGTTTTGTATTAATTAATAACTAATGTAGGGGTAATGTTAGCGATGAGACAAGATAACGAATCACTAGAGAGATAATGACCTAAGTTAGAATGAATGAAGGATGATAAGAGTGAATGAGGTAATATGGCGCAATGTTGTTTATATAGGGAGAATAAAAGTGGTAGTTGTAACGATAATGGTGAAGTAAAAACTTAACTATAGTGACTATGTTGTAAAAGGTTGAATGATGAAGTAATAATCATGTTGTATAATGTTGAATAATGGCAAATGACGTAGTTGTTTTACAATAACAAGTAAAATGATGAAAAGAACTATGTTGTGAAGATGATGTGTTGTTGTTGATGTATTTTCTATATGTTGTTAGTGAGTCTTCATGCATCATATCATATTTAGGACCATGTTGAATGACGAATGTTGTATGTATGTTCAGTAACACAACTCTGACATACAAATGTTGATTAAAAACCGGTATCGGGATGCATATAGGTCTAGGAACGAAGTGCATTTGCATATGTCTCATGTTAGGTGTATATGAAGTATATGTGATATATGTGGTATATGTTATATGTGTCAATGTGATGTATTGTGCATGATATGTGCATTTCTTTAATGCCTTAAAACTGAAAAATTATGATAATGATGATGTGTTAATGATGTTGTATAACCTGATGAAGAATTGTTAATATGTTGTAAATGATGATCAAATGATGTTATGCCTATTTATATATTATTCATGTATCCAAGTATATGTTACGATGAATATTCTCACCCCTTTGTTGGTGTTGTGTATTATGCTATCTGTACTCTTGGGGTACAAACACTCAGGACGAGGAGCTCTAGTTGCGGGACGTTTAGAAGAAGGCGGCGGAAATATACTTCCGTAGCTATTATCTAATGATTTATGTAGTCGAATAATCACGCGCTCTGATCTGTAACACTAGGGTTTGGGTCAAATGATGAATGTTTAAATTTAGGAATCTTAAGTATTTGAATCATTATGATATTTTCCACAATGACGATTGAGAATCACACTCGTTCATTTTATGAAATGTTTTTGAAGTATTTTCCGCATTCTGAAGTATAACGTATTATTTATTATTCGAATGAATGATTGATGAGTATGTGTAACATCCTTTTTGTTTAAAATTATTCGCATCATTTATTAAATCAACGTTGGGAATTAGGGTGTTACAGTATTTTTATAAAAAAAATAGCATGTTGCAATATCTGCGAATCAGTAATGATTTATTTATTTTTGTGCTAATTGCTTCCTTATCCCTCCAAACATTGAAATGTGCTAATAATGAATAATTGATTTTTTTTAATACTCGGCATCTTCCACAAAAACATGGATTTGATCTTCAAAGTTTTAGACAAATCTCTATTTAGAAAAAAAAATTATTTAAATAACGAACAACATTAACGTGCTAGCAAGTAAATGTGATTCTTGAAACTTTATAAAAAAAATTATAACATAAATCAACACAATTTTTAGTTAGAATCCCTATTTATATTACGACATAATATTTTCTTTGTCATTCAAAAACGAAAGGAAATATTTCTTCTCAATATCGCAGCACATTATTATAAAACAAAGGATTATTGTCTTTGTCCACATGAGCTTAGCTCGATTGGTAAGGACAATGCATAATATATGCAAGGTCCGGGGTTCGAATCATGGACACCACAAAAAAAAAGGATTATTATTTCTTCGACTGAATAGGGATTTGAATTTCCCAATTAATTGGTATAAATTTCCATTTTTAAAAGTTGACTATGTAAAAAAGGGATTATAAAATATTTTCAAAAATAATTCGTTGATTTCCTTTCTAATATTTGAAATAATCGATTTTTTTTTCTCACAATATTTCCTTTCTAATTAAATAACGAACAACATATTAATGTGGTAGCAAGTAAAGTGTGATTCTTGAAACTTGATAAAAAAAAATTATAAAATAAATCAACACAATCTTTAGTTAGAATCCCTATTTATATTACGACATAATATTTTTGTTGTCATTCATAAAACGAAAGAAAATCTTTCTTCTCAATATCGCACCACATTATTATACAATCAAAGTTTCAAACTTCGACTAAATAGGGATTCGAATTTCCCAATATAATTTCCTTTTTTTAATCCGATGAAATAAAGATGAATGCATCATGAAATATATCATTAAAATCTGTCATGCCTATCTAATATTGCCTTTTTAATAATCCGTTGAAATAAACCATAAAAGAACCATTAAGCATAAAATTGAACATTTTTTATAATCCCTTGAAATAATATTGCAATATTGTTTTATATTTCCTTTTTTATAATCCATTGAAATAAATCATAAATGCACCATTTAATATTATACAACTTATAGTTGACTACGATTGCTGCTTATAGGTTCACAAAATCGATTTTGTTAAGACATAAAATTATGATTAAGACGGGGAAGATACCGATGTTACGTCAAATGTGGTCTATAGGAAAGATTTCCGTAATGTGTGGTGTTTTGTTTTGTAGTATTGTTTTTAAGACATATTGTTACTAATTATATATTGCCAAAATTCCAGCTTTTGTTTTGTTTACTGCACTATGCCATTAAAATATTATGTTATGTTACAGTACCAACGTCTATGCTTCTTAATATTTTGACATCCAACTAAACTATTTTGTTACCTATTACCGTCAAATATTACCTTCGATATGACTCGTGCGTTAGCAAATGTCGTTGATTTAGTAAGGAAAAACAACTCGAATGAGTGATTTTGGGGTCAAAATTGACTCTAAATTCCCCCTCTGACAAATCTCATAGTACTTATAATCAAGTAACTAACATTGGTGAATAAAAGACAATACTTGACTTGTTTAGAACCAATGGTGTTCATGTCCACTCCAATGAAAACCACAGCAAATGTATCAAAAACACTGAAAAACCACAAATAGAAAAAGTTCGTATTTTTTAAATAGATTAGTTTTTGGTTCGTATGGTAAAAACTTATCCAATCCAACCCAAACTAAAAATATTATGAACTTCATATTCTATGATGAATTTTGCCTTTAATTACGTAAAAATTTTCAAAAGAGTTTAATTATGTAATGCCTTTTCTTTTATACAAATTTAAGTTCTTTATTTTAAATGATTTATTTTTGTTTTTTTTATAATGTTATATAAATTCATCTTTTTCTCTTTCCAATTTAAATAGCTTTTTGATATTAGCTAAATAGGTTTGAAGATTTCCTCATTTGCCAAATGAGGTATAAAAATATCCACTTATGAACACGTATGTTGCATACGTTCTCTAAAATCTCCAACAAATATTAGAGGATCAATTCTTTTCAAACAACTTTTTTTTTGAAGAAGTATTTTCATACTACTTGATATCATAAAAACTCAGAACTAGAGGTTATTGTTCTTCAAATAATTTTTAGTTCAACAGAAAGTATTAGCAGTAGTGTGCCCAAAAAGTAAAAGAGCACAAGAAAAACATAGAAGTAAACTTAAAATGCAAACTAACGGTTCAAAGAACCCATTCATATAACATACAAGAAACACCCCTTCCCTGGAAAAAAAAAAACAACACCAAGAGTAGTGTTTAATAAGATCCACCGCATCTTTGACTTATGTAGCCTGAGGAGTAGAAACAATCGTTTTTAGCTCTCCCAATCACCCACATAGCAGTTTTCCAATCAAACAACATTCCCCTTAAACCACCTCCTTTTGGAAAAAGGAAGCAAAAGCTTTAGAGTAAAGCAAACATATATTTAGGGAAACAGAACCAACGATCTTGAACTAATTGACGACCCAAAGAGACAAGTAACTATGCTGTTTTCATCTTCTTCAATACCGCACAGAAAACAGAACTAGGTTGTTGCCAAACACCAAACACCCCCTAATCAATATATTGAATCTCACAGGAAGACAAATCTCAATGTACTTATAGTCAAGTAACAACTATTGATGAATAAAAGACAAAACCTTCCTTGTTTAGAACCAGAGGTGTTCATGTCCAATCTAATCTAATGGACGTTGGAACAAAATGAGTTTAACAATGCCTCTTAAGGTTTTGATGATAACAAGGTATTGAAAGTACAATTGGATAGGTTAATATTTGTTCAAGTGTGCAGGACCATAGACTAAAATTCATAAGTCTTAAGATTCTGGAAGGACAAATTAGATCAAAAGAATTCTCAAGAGAAACTTAATTGCAAGTCAGAGTCTGAAGATCGCCCAGAGTCTGAAGATCATTATAAGGTAAAGTGAAGAACCTGAAGTTAGTTATTATGGATATCTCAAGACACAAATGTGCAGAAGGAATAGAAGACTGGAGCAATTGATATTTCTGTAGAATTAGAAGGCATTGGATGCTTATCCACAAAGAAAGGACAATAGTACAACTACTACTCCATTATTCCAACATGTTCTGTACATAGTACAAGTTACAGCTGTGTCTCCACTGGTTAATTCTCTATCAAGGAATGGATTTCAAATTATTCCCTCCTAAACATTAACCATATCAAGCAACAAATCAATGATGATTGATCAAGCTTCTACAACGACTCTTTGATGCGCCGGCACCTCTACAACGTGTCTTTCATACCTTTATATAAATTAATGAAGACTTGAAGAAGAGTAGAGACTCTACAACATTTTAAACTGTGTCAAAACTCTGCTGAAATTGTTGTGCATCAAAAACTTAGAATTTCTCATAAACTTTCATATCTTAGAAATACGTAAGTCTTAGAGTCGGAACTGTTTTCTATTGTGAACACCATTGATTGTATATGAAGTGTGCAACTCAAAATCATTTTTTTGTAATTTGTTTGTTTAGAAATCTCTTGCTTTTGTGCTTGAGCATTAGAAATCTCTTGCTTGTGTGCTTGAGCATTTGTAATCAGATTGATTTTAGTCAAAATCTCATTCGAAGTGAACGGGGGGACTGGACTACTTCTGGACTGTGGAAGGAACCAAATTAATTGTTTTATGTCTTTCTCCCTTCTCTCTCTTTCTCTCTCTCTCATATCCGCTGCATTAGACTCTAAACATTGCTCCAAACTTTGAACTCTATCGGACTATTGACTATGGACTTAGTTTAAAAACAAGAAAAAACTACAAATTTAAAACAAACAAATATCAACAATGATGTTCATTGATTATTCATATAAGCCCGCACACAGTAAAATTTGTAATATCCCACTTAAAACATTAACGGTATTTCATCAGTTGACTATGTTTGAGAAAATTTAGTGGAAGAGGACAATTTGGTGATTTTACCCATTGGCTATATATAGGTTCAGCCATGCTTTTCTCTCATTTTGCCAAACGATTTGTAGAGAGATTCAACTTTGTGAATTTTTCAAACAAATTATGATTCTAGAATGCTCTGATTTGTATGTTGTTTTTCTTGATTTTACTAGTAATTTTTCCTATTTATATCAAAATTTCATCAGGCAGATCCTTCTACTTATGTTTTAAACTCAAGAGATTATTGGATAACATGAAGATACCATAAGAATGAAATGGAAATCTTTTTTCACTCTTTGAACCGAGTAAAATCAAGATTACTATTGATATGAAGGACCGAGAAAGAAAAGCACATAACGATATGCAAGGCCTTATAAAGATTATCTAGAAACCCAACAAGCAACACTCACCTATGTGCAATCCAAGCAACAAGGTTTTTTCCTGACGAATTCTAGATATTATCAAACGGTAATATTTGAAACGAAACTATCACCATTTACTGCAAGACTTGTAATAAAAAAACATCATTTATCATTTAATAAAAAAATTCTTGGCAGAACAATTTTTAAGATCATCGAGTTGATATTCCAATTGGAAGTTCAGAACGCGATATTATAAATCAATTGTTGGTTGTTAAAGGCTGATTTATAATACCGCGTTGAGAAATTTCAATTGACATTACAAGTTGGTGATCATGAATATACATAGTTACATCAAGAAAGTTGTTACACAATGTTTCTTTGTTTCTAGTATTTATCGTAAATGGTGATCTTTCGCTTCAAATATTACCAATTGAGAAACTCTAGAATTCAACAAGCCAAAACTTTGTTGCTTGGATTGCACATCAGGTGAATGTTCCTTGTTGATCTGCATTATAATCTTTGTGGAAGGATTTGTATACAACTGACATACTTATCTTGCTCGATCCTCTATATCAGTAGTAATCTTGCTTTTACTCAGTTCATAGAGTGAAAAAAGATTTTCTGTTTCCCTCGTATGGTATCTACATTTGCCCAATTCTCTTGAGCTTAAATCTTGAGAAGAAGGATCAACTTAAAAGAAATTTAATATAAATAGGTAAAATTAGTAGTAAAATCAAGAAAGACAATATACAAACAAAAGTTTTCTAGAATCATAGTTTGATTTGAAAATTTCACAAACCTGAAACTCTCAAGACAATCAACGACCTGAATATCTAGAATTCATCTCATTTACTTTTATTTCATGGCTAGACGAATGTTGTTATGTTATTTTTCATGGAATTGAGGAGTTGATGAAATTTTGGGAACAGTTTTAGTAATCAGCCTTTCCTAAGAAATAGAATGATCAGAACATTAACACTCCTCCTTTAACATTTTTTGAACAACTCCTCCTTTAACATTATTTAACTAAGGTATTATTTTGCCATTCAATTTTTTTTTTTAATAAGGTATTGTTTTGGAAATTAGAAGGTTCTAACATTATTACTGGAAATATAATAATTGAAAAAATGTATCTTTAGCACTATTTAGAATTCTTGTTTAGATTAAAAAGTATCTTAGCATTACTAGTGAAACATATAAGGACCAACCGATTAATGAATCCTTGTTTGTCATATATTTAGGGACTTCCCTTGAAACAAAAGCTTACTCAGCCTTATGTTTGTTTGGAATGAATCATTTCAAAAGGAAAATTTGATGACTCATACCAACACAACGACGTCCTACACCTCTGTCCTTACAAAACCTCAAACGGTGCCATCCCGATACTAGAATGAAAACTGTTGTTCTAAGTAAACTCAATCAACGGTAAACATTCAACCCAACTGACACTTTGTTCCAAAACACATGCACTCAACAAATCTTCGAAACTCTAAATAGTCCTCTCTGTCTGCCCATCAGTCTAGGGATGATAAGCAGAACTCAATCTCAACTTAGTTCCTAAAACTTAGAAGTAAACCTCGGATCCCGATCTGACACAATACTAGAAGGAATACCATGCAATCTGATAATCTTCTCCATGTAGATCTTCGCCAACCTCGAATAAAATGTGTCCACTTCGTCAATCGATCAACGATCACCCAAATCGAATCAAACCCCTTCACAAACTTTGGCAATGCTCCGACAAAATCCATAGAGATACTATCCTATTTCCACTAAGGCACAAACAATGGTTGCATCAAACCCGACGACTTCTAATGTTCAATCTTCGACTTCTGACAAATCAAACAGGCATACACAAACTCTTCTATATCCTTCTTCATTCTAGGCCACCAAAACAACCTCATCAAATCCTGATACATCTTCGTCGCTCTTGGATGAATACTCAGACTACGCCTATGACCTTCTTCCAAAATTCGCTTCTTAAGCGTACATCTGGTACACAAACTCGATCATGGAACATCAAAACACCATTTTCTTTGAATATGAAATCCATACCTTTACCTTGATTAACCAACATCGCACAATCCACAAGTTCCAAATCCTCTTTCTAACCATTCTTGATCTCTTCCAAAATGTTACTTGTCAGCTTCAACATTCCCAACTTCACACCACCGGGCGTTAACTCACTAACCAAACCCGAATCCCGAGACTGCACAATCAACTCCATCTCTTTAACCATCAAAGCAGACATATGCAACGACGTCATACTCAACCCATCTGCCACCACATTCGCCTTTCCTGGATGATAACTTAACTGCAAATCATAATCCTTAAGAAATTCCAACCCTTTCCTCTGCCTCATATTCAACTCTTTCTAATCAAATAGGTACTTCAAACTCTTGTGGTCGCTGAACATTTCACACTTAGAACCATACAATAAGGCCTCCAAATCATCAACACAAACACTTCTGCCGCCAATTCCAAATCATGAGTCGGATAATTCTTCTCATGTACTTTCAACTGCCTCGACGAATAAGCCACAACCTTACGATTCTGCATCAACACACCACCAAGACCCATCTTAGAAGCATCATAATAGACGATAAACGATTCCTTCGGATTTGACAAAATCAACACTCACGCTGAAGTTAACCTCCTCTTCAACTCTTGGAAACTCTTCTCACACTTAACATCCCAAACATACGCTTTTACTTTCCGAGTAAACTGCATCAACAGTAAAGCCAACTTAGAGAATCCTTCAATAAACCTTCGGTAATAACCCGCCAAACTAAGAAAACTTATGATCTCAAAAACAGACTACGGAGTCTCCCACTGCAACACTACATCAACCTTCGATTGATCCACTGCTATACCACCCTTCGAAATCATATGACCAAGAAAGCTCACTTCCCACAGCCAAAACTCACACTTTGATAACTTAGCAAACAACTTATTCTCCTTCAAAGTGTGCAGCACAACCCTCAGATGCTCATCATGCTCCTCCTCTGACTTCGAATACACCAAGATATCATCTATGAACACCACCATAAACTAGTCCAAATAAGGATGAAAGATCTTAGTCATATATTCTATGAAGATACCCGACGCATTAGTCACACCAAATGGCATCACAGAATATTCATAGTGTCTATATCTAGTTCGAAACGCAGTCTTGGATATATCATCTGCTTTCACTAGTATCTGGTGATATCCTGACCTTAAATCAATCTTACTGAACATTTCCGCACCAACCAACTGATCCATCAGATCATCGGGAGTGGATACCTATTATTAATTGTCACCTTATTCAATTTCCGATAATCCACACACAACCTCATGTTCTCATCCTTCTTCTTAACTAACTACACTGGAGCTCCCCACGACAAAACACTCGGCCTAATAAACTACTTCTTTAACAATTCTTCCAACTGCTTCTTAAGCTCACCCAATTGTGATGCAAACATCCAATCTAGCGCAATCGAAATAGGACTTGTTCCTAGCATAAAATCAATTGCAAACTCCATTTTCCTCTCTGACGGTAAGTTGGTAATATCGTCTGGAAAAACTTCTGAAAACTCTTCCACTACTGACAAATCGCTAACTCCTTTCTCACCATTTTCCTTCAACGAAGCGAACATCATGAACACTCTAGCTTCACCATCCAAAGACTTCTTCATTTGTTCCGTGGTCAAGAACTTCCCACCTACCTCATCCACTTTCTTAGAGAATGTTATACTCTTGGTTAAACGGTTAATGTTAACACCAAAAGATAGCATCTAGTCTATACGAAAAATCACATCCATATGCACTAACGACATGCAAACAAGATCCAATTCAAAATTAAGTTTACCAAAATTAACAGGACACTTAACACAAACTAAGGAAGTAGTTAGCGAGCCATGGGTCGGGGTATCGATGACCATCCCTCTCAACAACGGAGTTAAAACCAATTTTAAACGTTCAACACAACTAAGTGAGATGAAAGAATGCGTCTCACCAGTATAAACAATTGCAATCAAATAAGTACTATTGATAAAACACATACCTCGGATTAGATCGGTTGCTCCACCTCTTCCGCATTCAAAGCAAACACTTTCCCCGCCACCTTTTACGGCTTGGTACACTTTGTACTGATATGACCTACCTCACCTCAATCGTAGCACACGATCTCCTTTCCTTTGCATTCAAATGACTTGTGACCTGCCTTCCCACATTTGAAGCAACTCTCTCCCTTCTTACAATCACTTTCCTTGTTGTACGGCTTTCCAAAACCATGACGTTTCCCCTTCTTGTCACTCACTTCCTTGTATTGATTCACCATAGCCTTTCGAGCATCATCAAACATGCGACACTTGTGCTCCAAAGTATCAAAATCTTGGATCTCATGAAAGCAGATGTACTGATAAATCTCGAGCCTCAAACCACTCTCAAACTTCACACATCTAGATACCATAACATACTTAGCATTAATGTAGGTGCAAAACCTTGACAACTCCTCAAACTTAACGACGTACTCAGCAACAGACATGTTCTCCTGCTTCAACTATAAGAACTCCACCTCTTTCTTTAGAAACTCACTCTTCAATTTCCTCCGAAACACCACTCCTCCACTAGCCTCAAATCTCATATTAGCTTCAGCCCACGAATACTTAGCCTTCTCTGCAAGCATATGTGCCATAGCACGAAAGATCCTCTCCACACCTTTCATCCAGGTTTGTGCTCCATCCGGGTCAAACCTCCCCTTCAACGTTTGTGGATTGTTTCGTATGAAACGATATAGCCTATGTTCCTCAGCTTCACCATGATCATGATGACCATTCACAGCCTGCTTGTTGGCTTAAGCCAACACTTGCGCCATTGCAGCCAATGCCTCTACAATTGTCGCATCATTTCTACCACCAACCATCTCACTTCTACACAAAATTCAAACCAACAGGTAAGAACAATGGAGCAAGTATCAAAGGTAACTCAAAACCATTCGCATACAAACAGGAAAATCACCCGATTCTGGTATGGACAATACCGACATGGCTTTGATACCACATTGTAACACCTTAAACACTTAAAGCGATAAATTATGTAACACCCTATTTCTATTAAAGCGATAATACACGCGAATAATGCAAATATTCAAGAAATAGACGCTACGTCTTCACATCAAAATTCGAACAACATGCATGTATAAAAATTCTCAACAGTCGCAGCAGATATAAATCATACATCACCAAGTATACATGTCATAAGATCAACATACATCCATAAATAAAATCTCCAAAACCCGACAAATGGGCAAAATCTCCATAACACAAGAAATCCAGAATATCATAAAGACTGACACCTAATTAGAGCCTAATCTAAGATTCTAACTGATAAACAGAGGAAGCTCCCTCTATCCTCAAGCAACTCACCAAGCAAAACTACTCCTGCACGCCGTCTACCCATTCATACAAATAGGTAGGCGGTCCACCACAGACCACTGAGGGTTAGCTTCACATCAATCACAATCAACATAAACAAACATAAGCATTCAAGGATTTCATGCATAACACATATACATAACCATCCCTCCTAGAATACTAGCATCACATGATTATTATCCCCCATCCCATACATCTCAAGCTATCACATTACTAACATAGCATAGCAAGCATATTCAATCTCTAATCAAGTCATCAACATAATCTCGTCATATATCGACATCAATCAATGAAAGGATTACTCACCTTACTCTTCATTTAGCATACTTAACTCAACAAGTACAATTTATCATTTCAAAGTTATAAGCAAGCAATCATCATTACCAAAGGAATCACCAAATCATACGTACATACATATACAATTCTCACCTCATTACTATTACCAAAATAATTATCATCAAATAGATTCACCAAGTGTATAAGCACAAGCAAGTAAGACACACAATTAGAGCCTAGTTCAAATATTCACAATCATCAACAAAATCCACGAATGTACATATACACCAATCCACATAATCACAACATTCACCAAATTTCACCAATGGACAACCAAGTCACATATTCAATTATGACACGACTCATCAACTATTCAAATGCATGCAATGTTCTAGACCTTTCTAGATGCATGCGGTACCAAATCACCTCAAGGTCGTCACCTTCGATGCAACAAAAACATCGTGTGTAAGATTTCACACCCGTCTTACATTTTGGATATAAAAATCTGTCACCATCAGTCATGTATGCATGAACATATGACTTGACACAACGCATATGTTCACACAAACAATTCACCACATCATCACCATTCACTTAGCATATATGCAATCACCAACAAAGTCACCATCACTTAACATATATGCATTCACCGACAATATCACAATCGATTAACATATATGTATTCACCAACGATATCACAATCAATCAACATATATGTATTCACCAACAATATTACAACCAATCAACATATGTGTATTCACCAACAATATCACAATCAATCAACATATATGTATTCACCAACATCGATTCTATCATATAATTCAACAACTTCATATTATTTCTCACAATTCAAGTGAGGAGAAAATACACCACACTAAGATAAACATCATATTCAACACCTAGCAATCATTCAGTTATCTTCATATAATCATATCAAACTATCCACAAAAGATTTGCCAAGTATTTGGTCTTAAAGATCATTTTCGACAATGTTCATCTCCCACTTTACAACTTAAAAATAATTGAGACAAATGAACCAAAACCAAGTAAATAAACTCTAGGGCCTCGACTATGTATACACTTAGATCAAATATGAGTGTAGTGGTGTATACATGTGCATTTTACCGGCCAACTATGACAAAATTATTAAAATCACAAGGTTCGTCTCTCTTTATCACTTTTCCAAAGGAATTCCATTTTCAAAGCAAAACAAGTTGAAACTCAATGAAACCAATCACAACTATTTTTAGAAATCATATATTCAGTATACAACCTTAACCCTACCCCCTTTCCTTGGTAAAAAGGAGTTTCGGAAAAATCGGTGTTCTTGGACATTTTTTAAATGTTAAGTTCAAATCACAAAATCAAGTCCAATCCATTCCATAAGATATTCCAGTAGGTTTAAGAGTATAAACAATGATTAAACAAGTTGAAAGAAGCATTTTACAAAGCTCGGATCGGCTCCCGAACGACCGGAACACAAAACAAAAGGTGCTACAACTGGGCTCGTACGCTTAAGCGTCCACCTATACGCTTAAGCGTACAGACTCCAGAAGCTAACAGTGGTTGTACCCATTTATACATATCATGAACATGCAATTTCATCATCAACAATTCAATTATCAACAAATTCACATACTCAAACATATCACTAAAACAAGAGCACGATTTTCAACAATTAAGCTCACAATAATCACTTATCTCAAATAAGCACTTATGCATAGAATTAGAGAAGAAATTAAACTAAGAGATTATGAATGAAATCTAACCTCCTTACCTTAATTCTTCACAAATCTAAGCTAGTGCTTCACTTTAGCTCCAATCCCTTGAGTTTCTACCCTCCTCTCGCTTCCCAAAGTCTTCTCTCTTCAAAACCCCTCCTCTAGCTATTCTTATCTCTACCTCTCTCTAATTCTTATAAAATGAATGTGAACCCTATTTTTCTATAAAGACTAGAACTTAAATAGTGTCCACACTAATGAGCTTAACCCTTAAAAGTCTAATGGGCTCAAAACTCTTATAAACTAACTCCCAAAGTTTCTATCCACTAACGGTTAAAAGTTATCGAATAATTACCGGTTCAAAACTAATTACCACCACGAATAGTAACTTAGTAAAATAATGGCTCTCACATGAAACACTAAAAATAACCCTCACCATGAACCTACTAATTTACCCTTACTCACGAAATGACTAAAATACCCCTGAGTCTAAAATGACTATAATACCCTTCTAACACCGAAATCCACTAATCCTAACCCAAAACACACACAGAGGCAATTAATCACATATTAAAATAATTAAAAACCAATCTAACGAAAATCGGACTGTTACAAATTATGCAAATACAAATCATTCAAATGATTTAAATGCTACTTCTTTTATAAGTTCAACATCCATAGATAATTTTCTCATACATCGCAGCGGAATAATATTAACATCTCATCATCAACTGAAATAAAACATCTCCAAAATAGCCATGTCGTATAAATCTCAATACAACACCAAATATAAAATCTCAACTCAACATACTGAGTGAATAAAATCTCAACAAGTCATGAATGTAAATAATCAGACAGGCACCCATAAATCAAAAAATCAACATCGCCATTTTTCAATACAGACACCAAGATAAAGCAAATTATTCCTGCACGCCGTCTACCCATCCATACGAATAAAGTAGACGCTCAACCAAACGACCACTAGGGGTTAGTTCACATTTCATAATCAAAACATAATCAAGTGAAAGTTAACAACATAATTAATTTCAAATGATCTAAACAACTCAACAACAATAATATTCATCATGCTTACAAGTATAAATATTTACAAGTACATTTTCACATATTAACCAAATTTCACCAAGTATACAATTCACCAATGCAATTATTCACCGAGCACATAAGCAAGTATGACACCGGCCAAATTATGCAATGCACCTAAGACACGACTCTATATGCATGTGGTACCGGTCATGACCAAGGTCGTCACCTCAAGATACATATATATATATAATTTTGAACGCCAATATAAATATAAAGTATTCGAGTCATCACCAATATGGATATAAATATCTGGTCATCGCCAATATGGATATAAATATCCGACTTATGAATGCATGAACATATGACTCAATCAATGCACATGTTCAACAACAAATCGTCAACAATCAACATCGCCATTTTTCAATACATGCATAAACCATCAAAGTCGTCGCCAATTGCATGTAAGAATTCATCTACATAAATCTCCATCATCATAATCATCATCCACAACAATCAACTTAGAGAACACAATGTTTCAAAATCACATCTTTCATAAAATACGGACATCTAACCACATCATGGTATTCATCAAATTAAGCATCTGATTTTTAATCGTCCATTCTTATTCTATCATATCATCATAAACATAAAGCCAATTACAAGTTATCCGGTCATGAAATCACACTTTAACAAAATTTTCTATTTCTACAACTTTCTATATTTTCTAAGTAATCCGACAAAACAAGGTAAACATGATTAAACACCTCAACCAAGCATATAAACTACTCGCATATGATCACAGTAGCATATACATATAAGCATTATAGGCCAATTCCAATTGATTCCAAAATTTCACTAAGTTCGTGTCGTTTTTACCATTTTCCAAAGAATTCCAATTTCCAAAGTAAAACCAAGTTAAAACTCGTGATTACCATCCTAAACATTTTTAAAAATTCGTGTTCTTGAACATTTTTCAAAAAGTTTGATTTGATTCACAAAACCAAGTTCAATCCAATTCATTTAGAAGACTTTACAACAATTAAATACATCAAAAGAATCATTTTGGAACAGTCTGGATTGAGCCTCGAGTGCCTGGATCACCCAAAACATGCGTGTCTGTCATATGTAACTCGCCACAGCGAACTGCAACTCGCCTAGTGAGTTACACCAGAACAGGTCACCCTTTTCTTGGGTTTTCCTCTTGGGAAACCCTCCAATTTTCACACCAAACCATATTTTGGATCCCTTTGACCCAAATTCATCCCCAAAACTTGTACATTACTTTATATACATCAAAAGACAATCAAAACAACAACATACATGGAATCATAACATCAACTTTTACTAAAATCATCATTATGTTCATTTTTCATCAACACCTACAATTTTTTCAATTTTCATTCAAATTTAATAAACAACCACACCAATTCAAACCCCATCAACATTCAAACATAAAAAAACATTCATGAAGTGAATTCAAACATGTTTCAACAACAATCACTCACCAATTCTTGATTTACACTCAATTAACAAAAAATCATCAAAACAACTTAATAACAACAACAAATATGAAGTTTAAGCACATACCACAAAAATTTCATGAACTTTATCATACCCACAAATTCACTTGAATTAGGAGCACAAATTTCATAATTCAAAAATCACAAAAGTCACAATTAACGCAAAATCACTTAAACCCATAATTGAAAATAAGAGATTAAAGCTTAATTATGAAAAGGAAATCATCCCCCTTACCTCTAATCTTCAAGAATTCTAACTTTGGCACTTTAGCTCCTAACTCTTTAACCCCAAGCTCTCTCTTTCTAGCTTCTTATTTTATCCTCTTGATCCACTTTCTCTCTCTACCTCTCTCAAAATATTTTGTGAAGTGAATAAAATGAGTAGAAAACCTAATTTTCTCCATAGTGTTATGTTTATATAGTCACCACATAATTGGGCTAGGTTTCTACGTGTCTTAATGGGCTCAATATTCTTACCAACTAATTCACCAAGTTATTACTCACTTAAACCTTTAAAATACCGAATAATTACCGTCTATAAATAATTACCCCGACTCACTAGTAATTAGTAAAAATATAACTATTCTCACCAAAACACCAAAAATAACCTAATCAAAATGACTATTTCACCCTTGCTCACCGAATGGCCAAAATCCTCCTGAGTCTAAAAAGGACTAAAATACCCTTCTAGGTCAAAAATCCAATAATCCCAAATAAAATACAAACAGAGACAATTAATCACATACAAACGCATATAAACACACATAATAAATATATTAAAATAATTCTAATGAAAAACGAGCTAGTACATGGGGCTTATCCATTTTTCATGTCCACGGATGCACCTTTGGATAGGGAACTCATTGAAAATGTTTGGCACATTCATATTCCTCTCAAGGTTTGCTTGCCCGCGTTGCGCCTTCTCCGCAACCGCCTACCAACCAGAGACAACCTTGCGCGAAGGAGGGTAATTCACGAAGACCATATGTTGTGTCCGGCTGGCTGCGGTTTCAATGAGACAACCGACGATTTTGTTTAGGTGGCGCTACATTGAGCAGCGTGTGGCCTCTTGTTTGGCAATGGCTACTAATTTCTCTAGTCAACTTGTCACATAGTGGGCATGCCGCGATCATTGATGACATGCTGTCATTACGTAAATTTTAGGACTTATTTTGACAATTTGATAGAGTTCTGAGGCAACATGAGGCGACTAGGGGTGTTAAAAGCAAGAAAATCAGAAGAAATCAAGGCAACAAATCGT
>Ga0315914_1006207_pt1 | contig 17019 bp, 6 predicted proteins | sample MpolenodulesMG_FD_203920 | JGI IMG/M metagenome (GOLD analysis project Ga0315914, IMG submission 203920) | Medicago polymorpha root nodule microbial communities from Los Angeles, California, United States - elongated nodules | ecosystem: Host-associated > Plants > Roots > Nodule | place: USA...
ATTTAGGTAGACACAACAGATAATATATTCATGCGTGTTTACACTAGAAACACATGTTTGCCCATTAACCATATTTAGAAATTATGCATTGAATAGCTCAAGATCATTTCCCAAACTATATCTAAAATTGAAAATTAATATTCTTCATGGTAGATAAAATAACAATAAAAAATGAATTGTTAGAGAAATTAGAAAGGATTGAATTTTAATAAGCCATAGAATGTTTGGATGATCAGATCAAAAGCTTTTATAGGTACCTATTGGAAGGCTATGATAGAAGAGGCGAGTCTTCTCCAATGCCATTGATTTAACAATCAACTCCAGAAAAAACCATGCCATTGCCAAAACATCATCATACACTGGTCCAACACGATACCCTTTAGCCTGTAACAAAACTCATTCTATTCACCAACTAGAAGGGTGGAAAAAATACAGACAATTTCATGCTAATGAATTGATTTTGCTTGCAATTATATAACACAATGGCATGAAATTCATTCAATAAGAAAGTCAAAATAAGGTATCACATTTTGAATAGAATAGAAATGAAAAAGTATATGGATGCAAAGTCAAATTGCCTAAACAGAAAATTATGGATAAATATCAGAAACTAGGATATGTTTTCTTTATTTATGCCACATCCTTCTTGTGAAAGTGATTCTTGAACCATTATTTACTGACAGAAAATTCAGCTTGTCGGGAAGAAATTTATGAATTCTATGTCATGAATCTTCTAATAATTCAAACTATTTGTTCTCACCTGGTCACAATCCAAGTCTTCATTGAAATCTATTCAAACTAGTTTTCCAATAAAATTGTAAATAAATGGTTAGAGAAGGATAGCCTTTCCCTTTGGTTTATGTGACGGTTAAGCACTAACGAAAATTGAGACTGCAAGAAAGTGAAGGATAAAAAAATATATTCATGTATTATTAAGCCATCTGTAAATAAGTAGTTAAACACAGACAGCAGCAGTGGCAACAGTTACGTCTCTGACCAAATAATATTATGTGCTTAACTTTAAACATGATCTAAAAAGTGAGATTATTGTCAAACATCCCACTATGGGAACTTCCTACTTTCACTTGAAACATCAAATCACCATATGCATGCACGTGAGAAGTAGCCAATTTCTAATGCATGGTGAAAACTCAGATAGATGATTATGGATACAACATTATGACAAACATGGGAAATAGCAATAGACAGATGATAATGAACATTTCAGTACCTTACTTCGTGCCAGACTTCCCCAAACAGTAGATAACCCGGGATATACTGGTGGTTGACGACCCCCAAAATCATCGAAAGCACAATCAACATAGTTGACTAGAAAATGATTTCTTTCAGCATCGTCAACCGACTCCTGCTGCACCCTACAAATCAGACTTGCATATCACACCGATAACTCAAAGGGAGGTTACAAAATCAAAGAACAAATTTCCCACATGTCAAAGACATACACAACCACGTAAAGGTCTAACAGCTACGCATTCCCAAATACATTTTAAGTTGAGCAACACCCCTACCACAAAGACACAAGGGAATGAGGAGGGACCGAAAATAACATAATACACATTTGATTTGACAACAGAGACTCCCAAGACAAGGCTACTTCTGTCCACCAACTCGCAAGAAGAGTGTGGCATGTAGCGAATAAGGGACAAAGAATGACATCATTCTGCCCCAAAAGCATAGTTCACAGTACATGATTCAACCACATTATATCCCAATCCAACATGTCTTCTCTTATTTTCGAATTTTGTACCAGGTTATAACAAAGTGTAGCATATGAATACACACTTCCTGAGAATATAGATAAAAAGCATACCTAGTTACAATATTAACCATAGCCCGGAAAGCCGCAACCTGAAAATAGTTGTGGAAAGGTGAATTTAATGTGAAAGAAGCAAACCCACACATGCAAAGGATTTGGGGGGAGCATTGAACCAACAAAATATAATTCACAGAGAAAACATAACAGTATATGCAGCAGCAACGCTCTTTTTACAAACACATGACAAAAAAGAACAAATTAATTAGCAAACCTGGAGTGTTTCTCCACCATTGCCAATAAGATGAAGCAGCATGTTAAGAATTGGGTGAAGAAACTGAAGTAAAGCAGTAGAATCAACGTTCTTCAAACTATTAATAGCCTGCATTCCAGAATAAGTGAATCTTAATTTAGTACTCCAACAGTCCAACTAATGATATCATATAATCAGTGTACAATATATACAAACCATAGCCTTCAAATGATTACAAACATATAAAGTGAAACCCAAAAGAAAATAACAGGTAAGGATTGCACAATAAGAAACCATATTAGACTAAAACAATTTATTGCTATATTAGCTTATGATGTCAACAATAGCTAAAACATAACTACTACTTAGACAATTAGACATAATAACGATCATCTCATACAATAAAATGTAGGGTGAGCTACCACAGAAGGTGCCTCATTCATGTCCATGAGGCATTAAAATTACCCAATACTTCCAATTATCCCACACCCAACAGATGAAATAATATGAATTTGAGAAACAAAACCACAGCTAATCATATACCACCGCCTTCCCAATCATAAGCCACGATGCTCAAGCAACAGACCCAAACACTAGCTGAAATGCCATCTCTGTTCTCTTGGATCAAGCTTCTCTACGCTGAGAACAGTATTGAATGGCACCAACTATTTGATGCTCACAAACTTCCCCTTCATTGTGGTCCGTCCCTAGCCACCTAATTGCAGGATGTGGGGCCATCGTTGCAGCCTTCAATACCTACACTGTGTTGAGTGTGAAGGGGTGGATTTAGTCCGTGTGTAGTGTTTATAAAGCTTGGGCAGCCCTCGCCTTACAAGTCAGTTTAGTAAGGTTGAGTTAGGTCCACCCAAGCAGGGACCATCTTAGAATTTGGGTTGGGCATGACTGAACCTTACATAACCGGCTCAATATGTGCCTCATAAAACAGATGGAAGTTCCACTTTTGATGTTGTAGAGGTGAAAACAACAGAAATAGTGATGGGTCTGATGAGACAGTGGTGAGGGGTGTTAGATACTAGGCTTGAAGTGTTGTTGGATTGTCAGGCAATGAAGGCAATGTGGAGGTGAATGAGGCCACGTAGATACATTACTAATGGCGATAGTAACTTGGTGACAGTCATTGTATTTCGCACTCTTCACCTTTACCTCACCACCACAAAACCCATTATTTGCAAATCGCAATGGGGTAGGAGGAGCACCCTATTCTCCCTTTTGCTCTATTCCCAAAATCACAGGTGTCTAATTGTTGAATAATATATCTGGAAGTTTGGAATAGCGATTCAGCAGCTTCACCACAAAGAAACCTATCACGGTACCTCACCATAATATCCACACAAAAATATCCATGTTAAAAAAATCTAAGACACCCTTCCAAGTTCAAGGGAAATAAAAGACGGTACTCAAAAATGAGATCAAAACAGTGTTGTTAAATAGCACGGCTATAGCACTATAGCATAGCGGAATTCGAATAGATCTCTATTCTTTCGCAATAACCTATTTATTACAAAATGTTGTCAAATAGAGGTAATATAGCACTGTTGTGTAGCGGAATTTGAACAAACTACTATTTTCTGCGATCTGTTGACAATATTTGTTCAAAATATAATACGAGTACAACATTACCTATAGAAGTCCAAAATATACAATTAAGATAACTAAGAGGGCCCAAAATCATTCTAAAAATAAAGCTGGACAATAAAGGTACCTCTAGCAGTTCAGAACCCCAAGGTGGACTTGTTCGAAGAGTGTGTCGATCATATTCAAGAAAAAAGTCTCTAATACGTTCATTGATAGGGTATAAAGAAGAACATAACCGTAAACGCAGTCTGAAGACATTTTTCCCATCTTCCAAATAATCCAATCTCTCCTATCAAAAAGCAAGAAAAAAAAACATAAAATGACTCAAGCTCAAACAAATTATGAAAAAGAATCCAAAAAAATATAAAGTCACATGAAGTAAAATATAACACATATTAGACTAAGACAAATAACCATCAAAACAAAAATGAAAAGGAAAGAGAACAAGAGGCTAGGAATCAATTCCATTCACTATTCTTAGATATTTTTTTTAATAAAGGCTAATGGGGTGCAAAGGCATTCACTCTCCTTGGATGCTTAGAATCCTTCGTCATAAAGGAGGGGGGTTGAAGATCATGTCATGATCTATCATTTTTAAAAACTCTTAAACGAGACAACAGTTTTAATTAAATTTTCCCTTTCCACCCAAACATACAAAAGCAACACATGAACATTAAGATACACAGGTGTGCATAAATATTATAAACACGTACCCGTCCTGCATCCTGGAGATAATGCGGGACCAACTCTCTCAAAATCGGGAGATTGATTTCCGAACGCAACCTGAATAACCACAAGAAAAAAAGTTTCCGCAAATCAAGAAAAGTGAGTGAATGATTGGTAACGAGTTTTTTCGGGAGACAGCCACTTTTTTTCAGAAAGTCATTAAGGACACTTGTAAAAACGTTTTGGCCTTAAAATATGCTCAACATGCAGACATAAAAAGTTCTTTCAGTATTCAAGCATAATAGAGAACGGAAAAATACAAATGAAGAGGTATTATGATTCAAGATACAATTTAAGAGTTCAGATGCAGCATGGGGACTGATTTACTCTTTTTGTAAAGATTTAATTGGGTTATACTTTTTAAAATGTAGTTTCCACTGTATTGAACTCAAATTTCTGCTAATTAGTTTACCTATGATCCACCCATTACACGTTGACAAACGCCAAAGGCTAAACAATTAGCAGAAATTCAACAACAGAAAAATTAGACCACTTTCCATCACCATTATGATCTTAGGTTTGTAATTGAGGTTTCTATCATGTGCAGTCTATATTTGTTTGACTGACCAAGGGCATTAAAGTACCAACTACCATTAATAAATAAAATAGACATTTCTTATGTCTAATCAAATATATAGATATTAAATCAAGAGAACATACTGAGCATGTGACGATAAAGGAAGTGCTGCATATCCAATTACCACCTGTGAAAAATTAACAAGGATAATCAATTCAACAGAATTAAAAAGAAGCCCCAGACTCCCAACCATAATAGCAGGAATAAAAAAATATAAAAAAAAAATTAAGTGGAACAGGGAACAGATAAACAAACTTACTGGCTTTGGTGCTTCCAATTTCGTTTGCAGATCAACATGAAATAAAGTAAATAGAAGGTGGTGCATTGGTGTCCACATGGCAGGAAGGGAAAGTTTAATTTCGTCATGGTAGCAAGCAACCCTAGCCCCAACAGCAACTTGGGTGTGACCCCATTTCTGAAATGATGTCTCAGCACTAGGATCTCTAGGATAAATTGCCTAGACAGATTAGCCGCACCAAAAAAAATAAAAAAATAAGACAATTAAGAAATTATAGCACAAGCCAAGAGTGGTTATAAGAACAAAAAATGAAGGTTAATACCTCCAATGGCTGTCTGCGAATATCACCATCATCCTCTCTGAGTTCAACCCGTATAAACAAATTCCTTTTCCTACCCAAACTTACAGTCAACGGATACACATAGAGGCAGTGAAAAAGTTGCAAAAAAGGCTCGTTTCTTGTTGTTGTGCGGAAGTCAAAAGCATGGAACTATATGTTAATCAATATAGAGCATATTAGCACTGACATGGCATATAGACATAAAATTAACTTATAATTACAACATCAAGATATATCCTCATCACTGCAGCAAAATTAAACATTATTGATCTTTAATATCTTAACCAAACACAACATAGACCAACAAAATTCAAAGATCCATTCAAAGTGATCACTATTCAGCAAGAGAAGTCACAATTAAAAATCCCTAAAAAGTAGACTATCTCACTATCCTTGAAAAGGCGTGATAAATTACTTTTTGACCTCCCATAATTAAGAAAGGAACCTTTAAAAAATGAACCTCTAGGGTTGGATACTTTCAATTTTACATATTATTGCATGTACCCCACAACCTTTAACTAAGCATTTCAGTGTAACATAGGAAAAGTTTTTTTTTTTTTTTGAAGAAGCTAATTATCCCACCCAAATTGGCGCCAGGTAGAATCGACCTTGAGGAGGAGCACACTCTAAGGTCTCAAACCAACACCAATAGGCCAACCCAAGTGAGTTTACAGGAAAAGTTCATTATTTATAGCAGATAGTTACTTCAATCTCAAAAGGATTCACAATTATGAATCCCTAAGTGTGAGACCCTTTTTTGACATAGTATAGAAACAAACCATTTTAAAAACAAACATCCACAATTGCATATGTCCAATGTCACATAATTCTACTTTGTGCACCCGCACAACCTTATCTATGCATTTCAGTGTAAAATTGGAAAAATTCCTTGCTAGTAACTCCATCTTAAGCTACTCAGTAATGATAAATTTAACACCTAGGTACACCATAGAGCTATTCTCTTTACCATAAACTAAAATATCCACATCTTCTTTCCAGACACCATAAAGAACCTATCGATAAGAACTCGGGTATAAAATGCAATTTATTTAGTAAAAAAACTGTTTCAATAAATCCCTTTAAACATTAAATTCTGCTCTAAGGAATCAACCCAACAGGTAAATACAGGCTGTCAACTCAGCCATAAGATATAATACTTACATCATCAGCATTAAAATCCGAGTTTCCATGTTGATTTGCTCCATTGCCCAAAACTTCTTTTGCATCACTGATGTTCCACCTGGAGATACTACCCTGAGGATCATCACAACCATTACTAGGATACTTTCCAGACATGGAATCCGCAATGCGATCCCCGGGATCAACAGAATCATTGGTTGCACTGCCGCATTCTGATATGTTTTCCAAATCAGCTTGAGAAATCTGGTGCTTTTCAATTTCCAGTCTCAAAACTCCTTTGACAGGTTTATGCACTTTCCGCTTGGGATCCTTGTCATTTTGTTGACAACCAAAGAGTATCAGGTCAACACACTTATGTTGAAATCATAGCAGACATGAAATTTTGACTTCACAAGAATAGAGAAATGCAGTTATTAAGAACATAGTATTAAAAATATGTCAAATGGACAGAGGTGTTCCTATCAAGGAACTTAAGAAGATGTTTTGGTTAATTTTTTGAAACCCAAAAATTAAGAACTTAAAATAAGTTTGAATTTCATATTGAATAAAATAAAATGATCAGAGAATAATGCGATTACGATTTAGCATTTAGCTGTTAACAGGAAATTGAAACCAATATGATAGTAAAAGTTCAATAAATATATATATCCAATGCATACTAAATGATTGCAATATAAGTTGTCTAATATAAACAGAGTCCTAAATTATTCAGTTATTAAGAACATAAAAGAGTCTCCATCAAAGGAACCCGGTGAACATACCTGAAGTGATTCCTCAGTATAGCTTTCTTTGACTTTATTTAAGTTTGAAACCTCAACTACAACAGAATTTCCATTTGAGTAACTCAGCTTTCCATCTAAAGAGACTTTTGTATTAGTCTCGAAAACACCTTCATGCGAACTTGAACCAGATACACTTGGAGCAAGAGGGCTGCTTGGGGAAGCAGGCCCTACCGAAGCTGCACCAATACTGCCATCAAATAGTGACACAATGGCCCATGCGAATGACTCTTTGTAAGGCATGATTTGAGACCACACCTGCAATTTTTGCTTCTCTCTCTCAGTCAAATGCACCTGTCATAATGAAAGAGAAATCAATTAAACGGTTGTTCAGACAATATATCATTTCATGCACAAATAGCCCTGCAAATTATATATTATAAATATTCAAGCATCCATAGTTACCAAACCAATATTCAGATAAGATATATTTCTACGAGAAAATACAACTGGAAAATGCATATCTACACCCTGCTTCTCATTTATGATATGAATCAACAATTTCAAAAAATGTAGCAAGGAATTAAGGGTACAGATCCGTTTTACTGAGAAACAAAAGACAAACTAACATCTTGTGAACTGTGTTTTACAAGGTTATCCTTTTATTTTCCAATTTTTCATGTTGAAAAAGTAGAAAAATATCCCTAACTAAAACAATGTCTTGGCCATTTTCAGTTGTATCCAAACCCACAGAATAATACTTGCTAAAAAGTAGAAGAAAGGAGAGAGAAGAAAAATGACCTACTATTATTCTAATCCAAAAGCCTAGTTGAACTGTCTAGGCTCGCAGCATTGTTTCTTAATTTGGTTTTCTTGTTAAGATGTCTAGGCTCATTAATCTTTCAGATCCCCCATAGTATAAATCTATAGTCTATACACTTCTACTCTCACTTTACACTCTTTCGCACTCTCTTTCATTTTTTTTATATATAAAGAATTGATCCTCCAAACTTCTGTTAGGCATCAAAAAGAGCCCATAACAGAGGATAGAGTTATGCAGGTTTACTATAGGAAAAGGGGGAAGATTGCAAAATAATAGTTAGTTAAGTTAGTTATCTGGTAGTATGTTTGTTAGTTAGCAATTTTTTATTCTATTTAATTTTGTATTCTGTTCATTGAATCATTAAAATCTAGGGGTGAATAATCCCATTTCCCTATCGGTTGGTGATCAATCACTGTTAGTTCCCTAACTATCGTCCATAAAAATAGGCTTACATGCTTAATAATATCTCTGGGTGTAAAGCTTGAGTAATTTAAGTAAATAAAAATAAATATCTTTTAAAGCAAGCAACGGCAGGCTGCTCATTGAGATTTGATTTGAGAGTTCAGATCTATCTTTGCAATTATGCTAGAATCTTATCATTTATATCATATCCGAGTGAAATAAAATTATAAAAATAAAAAATAAAAGTAAATGAATAAATAAATTATACAACAATGGGAGAGTCATCCCACACCCAAAAGGTGCTTCTACATGCTACATTGGCATAAAAAAGGAACAGCGGTCCATAATTCCTGGCTAAAGCATAAAGAAAAAACCATCCACAATAATAAAAGAAAAACATTGATGCGTACCGAATCTTTACGAGAATAAACAGAAGGAGTGACTCCACCTTCTTCAGTAGCATGCTTCTCCAACTGGATTAACAAACAAACTGAAGCAGATGGCGCATCTAAGTAAAAAATTGCGCGGGGTTCACAGGTAATTTTGGCCTAGAATTTGATAAAAGGGAATGATCATCGTCAGTATGAAATCATCAACTGATTTGATAAATTCAAAATAAATAAATCATATCCAAGAAAATTTGTTAAAATTGGTCTTGTATAGCTTACGTCTTGCATTTCGGTTGGTGATATATGAAAGTAAAAGTCTTCCGATAATTTCTCTCTTCTCTCCCTATTGTATAAGCAAATTGTACCATAAAAGGGCTCTACAAAACATGAATTCGAAAACAGAACTTTGAGTCAGACACTCGAACCTGCTCTCAGCATAAAAACTAAAATTTAAAAGGCATTGGCAGTGGCAGCTCAATGAGAGAAAGCAATCCATCAAAACTGTCCCGTCAATAACTACAGCATAACACTCACCAGACAATCCTGCCTGAAATTGTAAAGACTGAACCTTTACAGAAATCTTCATTCCACTGAGATGCCCGGCGGAAAAGGGATGACAAAAAAAAAATTCAGTTGGGCAAAAACAAACAGCAAAGACAGACCAAAAAAAAACTCTATAGAAACATCTCACAACTTCCATACTGTGTTATAGGAGTTTCCGGTATTCTTTGCCCAAATATCAATGACCTCTCATTTTCCCAATCAAATGCCGGCTCATAAGCAGGAAGGGGAGATTGACCAAAATGCTGCAAATTAAATATAAAAAAAATAAAAAATAAATAACCAAAATCAGCATCGATGTTGTTTGAAAATATAATATAAGAATACAACAAATACATGCGCAACAGAAACATAACTAAACCCCATTAACCTTTGGAACATCTGAATGTTCACCATCTGCAGCTTCCATAAACTGCCTTCCCGAAGTACTAGGGATGTCATCTTCGCTAATGTCTTCACCCTTCGTTTGTCTCGCACCAGCAAGTTGCATTTCTGCATAACACCATTAAAGTTTTTTACCCAAAAATGTAAAATAAAATAAAACAGCTACAATCACTAATCATTACTATCTCCGTTTCTTACTAATTGCCTTTTCAACGTTATTTACACATACCAAAAAAATTAATAAAAAATTTTCCTTTCAATGCAATTACTTCTCTTTTTCCTAATACCCTTACTATTTATTATCTCATTCAACTTATATCTCTCTCTGCAGTACATTTTGTTAATAATACTACTATGAACTTTAAAAACGACAAATAAAATGTAACAAAAATTTCTTATTAAATTAATAACCACATTCACAGCATGCACCCTCCAGAACCTAAAGACTTGCAGTCAGTGCCATTCCAGTAAGTGTCTCTTTGGCAAGTCACATTTTTGAGATTGTAGCATATAAGATCAAACAACTAAAAAACACCCGTTTCCTAACCGTCATTTTCTCACGAGCTTATAACTAATGTTTACTAGCTTATAGCGTTTCTGATAAGCTAATTCAAGTAGCTTATAGCTTATCATTTTTTTCTCTCAATTTCACCCTTGTAATCTTAACTAAAAATATTAAATATTAATTAAATATATCTTTTTTTTACGTCATTTCATATTTACAAGAAACTTCAACCGCTCATTTTATCAAACATACAAAATTCAATCAGCTAGCTAATCGCCTAATCCGCAATCAGCTATAAGCTAGCTCATCAGCTACTCTCTATTTTTTTTTTTTTACCAAACAGAGCCTAAATAAACACATTCACAGCATGCACATTCTAATTCTAATAAGCACATTCAAAACATGCACATTCTAAATTTAAGAACCACATTTTTTTCACTAAAAAATCATAATTAACATAAAATATTCTAAAATTAGAAGCAAAATGCATAGAACATAATACCAGTTTCAATATCAGTATCAGGCCCCTCATAAATCTGATTAGAAAACGACGGCGTTCCAACACTCTCATAATGACCATATTTGTTCTCATCCTTAACCCAATCCGTAGTGTAACAATGCACAAGCTCATTCAGATGCGGCCATTGCTCCAAATTCTCATCAAACTACAACACAACACAACAAATTGCATCAAAACGCACCGTTTCATGCAAATTTGATCTATCTAGAAATGAATAGTACAACTACATACCTTGTTCCGCCATTTCGTAGTGGCCGGAGTAGAATCACGACGGTGACGGAGATGAAGCATTGCGGATCTAGGGTTTTTGACTCAGAACGCAACAAAACGAAGTCGTTTTGGTGTTATGCGTTAGGTAGAGAGTGAGTTAGGTAGAAGATTTGATGGATCTGGAAAAAGAAGAAGAAGCATTGCGAGGATTTAGAGAGAATGAAAGAAGAGAGAGTGAAAATGAGTCAAAAAAAAGTCTTATAAATCTAAATAAGAAAGAAAATGACAAAGGGTATAAGATAGATTGAGAAGGGAAAGTGGTGTTGGACCCAATGTCACTTTCTATCAACTTGGTTTTATTTTAAGTTTTAGCAATCTAATTAATATAAGATTCTAGTAAAACAATGAAATTAATGGCTAAGCAAAGATTAGCAATTAATAATTAACTTATATTTCTATTTTTTAACTTTTATTTTGTAAAAAAAACAGGAGGGAAAAATAAGATAGTGTTGAAATGGAAAGTATATTATTTATTATTGTGGTTAGTTAATTTCCAAAAATAATTAAGGATTGTATAAGAGAGTTTTAAATAAGCTTACCTAAGACACTAAAGCATGGAGTTGGTAGTTTTAATTTATTTATTTGGTATGTTAGATGTGATGACATCTACAAAATGTCTTTGTTAGATGATAGTTTTTGAGCAAATTTTGAAACAGTTATTTTATTTTAACAAGTTTCTAGTTATTTAAGATAAATTGTTAGTTTTTTTTTAAGGAAAGATAAATTTTTAGTTTTTTTTTTTTTGACAAAAAAATTTTTAGTTGTTCAATTCAAGAAAGTATAAAGTACATATAATATTTGGATTTTTAATTACTTTTTTTTCTCACATCATATCACAACATCAATAGTTATAAATGGTATTTTTATACGATGTTGAATATGATTATCAAATTTATATGTTCAAATAACATCATTTATGAAAACGTTGTTGATTCTCGACTGATTTAATTGTATATTTTTTATTAAATATGAATTTTAGTTTATAATTGATAATTTTTTAGGCCCATTGATTATAATTTAATTAATAACCTAAACAATATGATAATTTAATTGTAAATAAATAAAATATAAAATTCCATGGTTATTAATTTTTTTTTAAGAATCAAAGGAAAGATTATATTAAAAAACTATTTTAAGCACAAGAACAAAACCAAAATGCAAAAACATCCAAGAAGCTAAAGGTATCAGAGCATCCACATTTGTAGGGTCTTTACCATTTAAGATACGGTATTTAATAGGTACCCTCAATGTGGAAAAAAAAATTGGGGGTCTCACTTAAGACCCTTAATCTTAAGTGAACCCCATATCACTTTTCAATAAAATAATTATTATTTGAGTTGTTTTTCTTGCTTTTCATTAACAAATAGTTATTGATGGAACTCATTTAGACATTTTGATAGAGGATCTTCATTGGAGTAATTGAGTACCTATTAGGTACTATTATTAGAAAATAATAAAAGAGTGATGTGTCAATGTGGGACCCATTTAAAACTTCAAATGTGAGAGTCTCTATTGTGGATGCTCTCAAGGATCAAAGTTAGTACAACATTTTACCAGAGTAAGTTATCATTGATTCGGAGTAAGTTATCATTGATTCAAATCATAAGAAAAATTAAGAATACCAACTTTAAGTCACCGCCACACCAAAATTTTAGTGTGATCAATCAATTGTATAATAGTTGATTTTTCATGACCAAAGATCGATCATAGTGTTTCTTGGTTTTCTATTACTCTAGACGCAAATCATTCAAATCAAATACACTTAAGCATGAAACTCCTTTCGCCAGCCCAAAAAGAGCAAGATGGTTTTTTTTGGTTACAAATGAGTAAGAGACTAATGAGAATAATTTAATAGCTTTGACATTAATTCAACTCTTCTCCTCTAAATCAAGGTATGGTTATTAATTATGATAATGAAAGTTAATATTGTTAAATCCCGTTCAATTTGAAAAGTGAGAAACCTTTCTTCTTTTTTTAGTTCATGATTTGATGATAGTATATAATTTTCTTTCTGATGACTAAATTGAAAATATATATAATTTTCTTTTTGATGATAGTATACAATTATTTATCAACGGCGATTAAGTCAAGTGGTGAGCATTTGATCCCTTAAATAAGTGTCAAATTCGATTCTTAAATCTTTACGTATAGAAAAAATTTAATTAGGTTGGAAAAATTCATCTTGCATACAGTATAAATTCTCAAAGAGATGTGGACTACCTATGACATGCTAACTATAAACAATCAAATTAAACTAAACTTAATGTCCCGAGTTCATTACAATATGTTAAATAATATATATTATTTTCAAAACAAAAGTTTCTTAAGCTTGATAATGAATATTTTTGTTACTATAAAGATAACAATGGTAAAAATGAGAGGAAAAATTACAAGTTATAAACTCAAATGTTATTTGAAATGAATAGTTTATTTTAAAAAATTTATAACTTAGTAAAAAAAAATTTAGCTCAAATCAATTAAACTACTCAACTCACTGCTAATAAAAAAGTGTTATAACTTTAAGTTTGTGAGAAAATATTGTCACCAAGCATGTATATATTGGTCATATAAACTATTAGTTATTTGTTATAAACTCAAAATTTTGTCTTGTCAAATACAATGTGATTTTTCGCTTATATTTGAGTACCAAAAAATCATCTATAACAAAATAAAAAGAGAATACATGATTTTTTTTTGATGAATTTTTCATTATTAGAAATATACTATTAAACAAATTTAATTTTTTTGTCAAAAAAAAACAAATTTGCTTCTAAGAATGCTATATTATTGGTGTTATTGAAATAGATAAGAATTATATTATATTTCTTATATTATTAGTAAAAGATAAATATAGTTTGTTACTATTTAAAAGTCACAAACTTTTGTACATGTAATTTTAATCAAAATCAAAATTTTATAAGAAAAATTGCTTATAATTTACACACATTAGCGCAATAAAAAAAAGAAGACAGGCAAGCACCAAGTGTTCGCCTAAATGCCAGTTAACTATAAAGAAAATAGCGTGTATAACTAATTTAGATTGGTTTGATGGTGCTTCTCTCAAGGTTACAAATTTGATTCTTGTTGTTACCATTTACGTTGGACAAATACATTCAGAACTTTGCTCTGATTTTAAATTGATTCCTGCAAGTGGACGGTGGAAATCAATCATTCAAATTAGTTGGTAGGCTCGATACTAGGTTTAAAAAAATAGTGTTTATCGATGGTTTCCTTTTGAAATGTTTTGGATCCATGTTTTAAGTTTGAGAAATGATATTTGAACAACTATTTTGTTGCAAATTTTATAACAACTTTCTTTCTCATACTCAATTTTTATAACAACTTTTTTTCTCATACTCACGTTGTATTATTACTTTCTCTCTTTATTACTTTGGTTTCTGTGTCAATAGCTATATTTTTTTTTGTATATTTTGGTTTACAAAAATTATCCTAAAAAATGGTTGTTTAAATAACACTACTCTTTAATTTAATTTAATTTTACTTTACAATTTTCTAACCAGTTGTTTTCGACATTTTTTGCTTCGAAGAAAAGCGATTATGGTGGAGCAATAGCCTTTTTAAATTATTACCACAAAGGATAAACGAAAGGTACTGCTAAAAAAATGAACTAAGCTTTGGATATGTTTTTTTATGATTTGTGTCCCTTTGCCTTGCATTAAAAGGGAGGCATTCTGCACATTGGAAAGGGAGGCATTCCTTTTATATATATAAAAAAAAGTATTCTCTTTTTTTTTTTAAGCCAAATAAAAAATATAAATAAAAAGATATATATATATATATAAAGACTGGGCGCATCGGACCTTGCCCAAGAATAACTCAAGCGAGAATACATCGTGATAAATCAGTCTAAATGGAACGACTCTAATATATCCTAACAAAAATACATCAATCACTGGCGCAGCCCAACGAACCTGCGTACGGGCACGAAACCAAGTATAAAAAAACGTGAAAAGTGGACATTTGCATAGAACAATTAAAGTTTAAACCCGGCGAATGGATTGGCTGTCAATGTAACACCCCGATTTTCGCTAGGATTATTTATTTATTTATTATAATTATTTAATTGCTTATTTGATGTGTTTGATTTGGGGATTATGGATTTTTTAGGCAATAAAAGTATTTTGGTCATTCGAGGAGTAAGGACATTTTGATAATTTTAGAATGGTCAGTATTTCAAATATTTGGGCGCGTAAGATCATTTAGCAAAGTTAGTCGTAACTTAGGGTAATTAATAGAATAGTGTTGTATAAGTAATAGTGGGGATTTAAGAGAAGCAATTGTCTAGTAATATTTTATCAGTGATAGAAAGTTACTAAGTCCATTAGTGAATGTGACTAAGCCCATAAGTATATAAATGAAGGAATTATACTCTTTACACAACAGTTTTTGCTCATTCCCAACTGAAAATACCATTTTACCCCTATGTAAGTTAAGTTACGTTAGTGCAAAATTCAGCGTGGCTTAAGTGATGTAGCGTGAGTTAAGTCACGCTAGTGTTAAACTGAGCGTGAGTTAACTCACGCAAGCTTCTGTGCTCGTACTAGAACATGTTGTAGTGCCTTGTTCCTTGTTTTCTCAAGTTCCTTCATTCATTTAACCAAAACGCACAATTTAAAGAACATTCATTCAACAATTCATTAAAACATGCATTCATTCATTCATAATTTAGATATGCAATATTAACGAAAAATAACTAAAATGTCATAAATAAACGCAATCGCGCAAATGTAAATATATTACAACCAAAATGTCAAAAAAATACTACAAATATAAAAAAAAAAAAAGTACTAAAATAAGACATTGCTGCTGCTCCTGTGGACTATGACTCCTACTCCTCCTCCGTGGAGCCGACTCCTGGTCAAACACGCTATACTCGGTTCGGAGGCCCTCCAAAATGCTGAAAAAGCGTGGATTTAAAACCATCTCTGTAATCTCCATCGCATGCTCCACTCTGGCTCTCATGCTGTTGATGACCTCCAATGGATCAGGAGGATATCCGGCCCACTCCTGCTAAACAAGAATCTCCTGGTAGACAGGTCTGGGAACTACATACTCAGGAACGGGAGCAGGGCCGATGATAAGAGGATGAGATACATGATGAGTAAAACCGTAAGTGCACGGTTCTACCGAAGTAGTAAAAGGAGAGTATCGTTCCAATAGGGAGTTGTTCAATTCAATTAACTTTATTTGATGATTAGAAGAAATTTCAGTAGTAAAGATTGGATTTTTAACGGTTTAAAAAGAATAATAAAAAACGCATTAGGATTATTGGTTCATCTTAATGACAAACCCTTCATAAACAAACCCTAAACCTAAACTTTATATTGGACCTACTTTCTAAAGACAAGTTTCTCTTAAGCGTATCAAAGTTTCTCTCGAAATCATTGAGTGTGTTCCTCTAGCAACCACGCTTATTCTCATGGTTGATTGCTATTAGAATCCTTGAAGAACGAAACTTTATTTGTCTCAAGGTTTGCTAGACTATGAAGGTGAGAAAAACACAAGAAGGGGGGGTTGAATTGTGTTTTCTTTTTCTTCGTTTCTCCTACTGATGTCACAGTTCAGAAGCAACAGACTAGTAGCTTCTGAAGTAGTGATCAGAGACTAAATATGCAGCGGATAAAAACAGAGTAAGAGAGAGAGAAGAAAGACATAAAGCAATTATACAGGTTCCTTCCACAAACCGGAAGTAGTCCTGTCCCCCTTGCACTTCCAAGGAGATTTCACTAACAATGTAATCTCAAATTACAAGTACTCAAGCACACAAGCAAGAGATTTCCA
>Ga0315914_1006210_pt1 | contig 17018 bp, 8 predicted proteins | sample MpolenodulesMG_FD_203920 | JGI IMG/M metagenome (GOLD analysis project Ga0315914, IMG submission 203920) | Medicago polymorpha root nodule microbial communities from Los Angeles, California, United States - elongated nodules | ecosystem: Host-associated > Plants > Roots > Nodule | place: USA...
TTTATTGGCTCTTGTTGATGGGGTTACTTTGGGGGAGGAGGAGGATTCGTGGGTGTGGACGCCGGAAGAGGGGGAGTGCTCTCGGTTCGCTCTTCTTATAGAGTGTTATAAGAGATTTTATTATTAAACGAAGGCTTGAGTTCCTTAGAGAAAGGGGTGTTTGGTAAGTTATGAAAGAGTCCGGCTCCATCTAAAGTTGTGGCGTTTTCTTGGAAGTTACTCTTTGAGCGTATTCCCACATGATCAAATCTTGTGTGGACAAGGGGAGGAGACAACAACACACCTTTTCTTGCATTGTAAGGTTGTTTCTATGACTTGCCGCAAGGTATTGAATTGGCTTGCATTAATTTTATCACCCCACAAAATATATTTGTCCATCTCGATTGTTGGTGTGGGGAGGTAACTTCGAACGACTAACAAAAGGATCTTTAAAAACCAATTCAAGAATTATGATGAGGTGGTGGATGACATTAAAGCCCTGTATTGGTGTTGGTCTTTGAGCAGACTAAGGATTACATCATGCCTTTATTATGAATGGTGTTGGAACTCGAGAGAGTGCTTAAAGAGAAGGTGAGGGCTGGTGATTTTTTTGCACATGTTTTTGATAATTAGTGGTTGTTTGTTTGTGTTGAAGCGACTGGCTGTCGGTGTTTGTAATAGGGGTGGTGCAGGTGTATGCTTTGATTTAGGTCATTTGTTTGTGTTTTTTTAGGATTATAGCTGATGTATTTTATTTTAGTTTTGTTAGGGAGGCTTCGTGTGCCTATTGCTTTCGCTCATAGCCAGTTTGGGTTCTGTTTGTACTACCTTGCTTTTTGCACTTCTTGTGTTAGGCTTTTATATGAAATATACTGCTTTAAAAAACATCAAAATACAACTTCAAGCTAAGACATCCCTTCAAAAAATTTCAAGCTATTATAATTATCAACATTTTAACTACTTTAAAAGATTAATCATTTTAACACTTTTTGAAGCAAATTCATCAACCAATTTCTATTATAATGTAATTTTCCCCCCTCCATTTGAAGGTTTACACCCCTGATCGCGTTGCCTCCTTTCCACCTTGTGTCCACTGTTTTCTTCCCTTTTTCTGCCACCGATCCTCTTTCCTATCATAAGGCTTTGTGAGCATGGCCATCAGCCAGCCTATATTCACATGGAAGTGTATCGAACTCTGCATAGAAATCTAACGCCGAACAACAACAGAAACAACAACAACGCACATTCCCACAAACACTTGTCCAACATGATGAAGTTTCGGTTTATCTACAAAAACCATGCATTAAGGGAGATTTTATACGTGTTATAAACTCACTCAGGCTGTGTATGAACGTGGAGTGGAGGTTTGCCAAAATAATCTATACAGTAGATTGGTTATGAGCAAAGGTGACACACCATTAACATCTTGTGACCTAACTATGAAGCTTCAACATATTTGGATGAATTTTGGCCAATGGTGTCTGATTTCCCTAGGTCATAGATTCTTTGAATTCTAGTTTGCTTCTAATGATGACAAATTGAAGGCTTGATCCGTTGGCAGTTACAATCTTTAGTCATGTTTGCTTCGAATTTCTAAATGGGAACTAGATTTTAATCCATACTTGCAAAAACAAACACATGTCCATGTATGGATTCACCTTTTGGATCTTCCCCAAGAGTATTGTCTGCACCAAACATTGACGAAAATTACCAATGGTGTAGGCATACCATTATTGATTGATGAGGCCAACAAGAAGTGGGCGTTAGATCATTATGTTAGAATATTGGTTGATGTTGATTTTCCCAAACATATTTTTGAAGAAGTTATCGTCAAACGTGAAGGTTGTGTTCTATGTCAATGTGGTTTATGAACGACTCCCAAAATTTTGTTCAAATTTCTTCACCATTGGGCACTTAGTGCCCCTTTATAATAAGTGGCACCTAAATAATAAGGATGACAAATCTAAGCCAACAAAGCAAAAAGAGAAGGGGGGAATCAACAAAGCATCACATCACTGTTCGTGATGTGTTGCCTCTTAAGGTTACTGCTAAGGGTGCTACTATTCCATCTCCTAAGGAGGATGATTCAACTCCTAATGATCAATAGGAGATTCCTGCTCATAATAACAACAATGACACAGAAGAGGAGATTCTTTTTGAACTAAACGACGAGACAACCAATGACACATAAGAGGAGATTCCTCCTCATAATAACAATGATGTCCATGTTGCACACTAAGACTAGTACAATGTCAAAGAAAATGAACATGCTAAGACAAATGCAAATTCTGATGATACAGACTTTGAAGTTGTATCTTCAACACAACCTATTTTGAAAAAGGTTGTGATAGATGATATCAAAATAATTAAGAAGGCTAGGGCAACAACAAATAGTTCAACTTCAAATGATAGTGAGGATGAGTTTACTCCTGTTATAGCTAAGAAAACTAGAAAAATGCAAATAAAGCTAAAGCTCTCTCGTGCAGCCGAGACACACAACACCCAATCTAGGGGGTACTATTTCATCAAGTTCCCAATGAAGTTCCTTTTTTGGAACATTCGGGCATATGAAACCCTTGTTAGTCTATATGATGAACTAGAAAGTGCACTAGGGGGTGAATAGCATTTTTTGTTTTTCAAAAGGTTTTGCAAAAGCGTAGATTACCAAAAGTATGACTATTGAATTCGTGCGTGATGATGATATCAAAATTAAAACAATGTATTACTAATAAGATTCAAAGCTAAATTGAGAGGTTCAAATAATGAATCTGATGGAGCAAATTAATAATCAATACACATACATTCAAATTGCAAAACTAAACAATCTCAAACCAAACCTATTAACAACAAATCACACTAACAACTAATGAACACAAGATATATGAATCAATTCCTTGAAGCTGTTCTTTCTACCTGATTGTGATGAAATTGAATTTGAAAGAATCTTAATTGAAGTAGTTGAGATTAGGTTAAGAAAACAAAATAATTCACAATCAAATCAAGATAACTTTAAGAAATGAAATCATATACAGGGTACATCTTCTCTTCGTGATAGAAAATGTCTCTATCACAGTCTTCCACTATTATGAAAAATGTTTACAAATTATTCTGATTACAAAATATTCCTTCAATTCCCCAATCTTCAATCCTAAGAAACCACAATACCACCAATCTTCAAGTCCTCTTGAAATTGGAAAATCTCTAGGTCTTCAAAAATCAGGCTTTTTATGCAATCCCTTGAATTGCTTCTTGCGAATTCGTCTTTGCTATGTCTGAAAATATAAAATTATTTTCCTTTAGAACCTTGATCCTCAATCAAGTTCCTCAAAAGAAACCAATGTTCGACTCTTATAACACCCTAGCAGTCTATGTCTCAATTCATACAAAGATCTTAGAAAAAATATTTAATCTCAAGAACAAGTAGAGAAAGGGTTGGAAACTCAAGAGTGATATTTGCAAATTGATTTAGTGAGTTGGAATGTGTTTGTGTAGCTATATATAGACATTAGTGATAAGTGAAATTTTTATGCCAAAACCAATGACATGATTCGAATCATAGTAAGTGTGATTCAAAGAACATGTGATTCGAATCAGGATTTTCTAATGAAGATTGATACGGTCAGGACTGTATAGGTAAGGGAATGGATCGAATCATTGAATCTTAGATGAAGATTGAAGCAAATCAAAGAAAATTGATACAAATCAATAAGGGAAAACACAAGGTCAGAGAGCAAGAATAAATTGAATCAAGGGTTTACAAGATAATATGATTCGAATCAAGTTGTATACATGATACGATTCAGAAACACACGACCAACCAAGAACAAAACATAGAGCTCCAATGAATTGATTCATGATTAGATTCATATGGATTGAAAAGAATTTTTCTATAAAACTTGACACACATGACACAATGTAGGAACCAAGATAAAGGATTGCTAGGTGCTTTAACATATGCTAAACATTATAACCAAATGAACAATAAACATCATAATAAATAGCTAGAACCTATCCTAAACAAACATCGTCAAAACAAAACCTAACACTAAGGGAAACTTCATTCTCCCCCTTTTTAATTATGTCAACTAAATGTTGAGGATGTTGGCTTAACTCCCCATAAAACTTAGCATACAAGAAACCAAGCAAGCATGGCATATATCTATGTACAACCAAAATCTCACAACAAGCAAGCATGGCATATAAACATCATAATGTATAAGGAATTAATCACAAGCATTGCAATCATAAAAGGCATAAGGAATTAATAACAAATATTGCAATCATAGCAGAAGCATTCATATACACGTAAAACAAATAGAAAAAAAACATCATAAACATAGTCATTCTCTCCTTTTGAAAACGTCAAAAAGGGAATGTGCATAATAGGTTAATTATTACAGAACCATGCCTTAAGGAAAAATGTCATCAGAAAATAAAAGTGCAAAAAGCAGAAACGAGACATCACTGAGCATCAGAAGGACCATCCCGGTTTGGGTTAGAGTAAGGTGATGAGAAATATTGGGAAGGTGATAGACACACAATTGTAGCATTCTCCCACCTTTGGATATAAGTTGTCATCTCCCTGAATTGGACATCATGAACATTAAACCTCTGATTCAACTCCTTAAACTGGACATCCTGAACATTGAACCTTTGAGTCATGAACAACTGCATGTTCTTCATTCCATCAATCACACCATCCAAACTCACGCCAGGTACATGAGGCTCATATTCAAGATCACTCTCTTTATCCACATACCCTATATCCTCCATGTCTTGATCAATGCCTTCCTCCAACTCAGCTTCTTCCATCAGATTATTCTGGTACATGACTTCAACCATTTTTGTAGGAGTTCTTGCAGGATCAATGACATGATCATAAAGCCAAGTTCCACACCTATCATCATAATACTAGTTGTTGCTTGAATCCTTGTAGTAGTGGATCTTGCCAAAAACTCTAGCATCCAATCCACTTTCATCATAAGGAGTTGGGAGAAAACTGGACTAACTGAACACCTGATTTGTCCTCAAGATTTTGGACACAAAAGAGGGATAGTGAAGATCATTCGTTTGATCCTTCATGTTGCATTTTTGAGCAATTAGAGGGTTTCTATAGAGAAACTCTCGATAACAAATGTTTGGTTTAGGCCTACCATATAACAAAATTTTTTAGGCCCCATAAATTTGAGGCTCAATTCTATATAGTTTGATTCTTGAGTAGAACACCAAAATAATTATGCTAATTAACCTTGAGACGAAGGTTTAGCCTAACTAAGATTTCCATTATCTTATTTACGTGTTTGGACAAAAAATATTTGTAAGAATAATGTTTGATATATTTTCACGTATAAAATATTTTTAAAAAGGCCTAACGGCGTAGCTTGTTGTCTGATCGTCTTCTATTCATGTGTAAATAATACTTGATATAAATAAATATAATTATTCAAAAACAAGGGGTACATATGTTTTATTGGAACAACATGAAAAGAGAATGGAACAATTAAAAAATAAAAAAATGGAACAAAATAATAAAACTTTTTAGTGCACTAACTAGCTAGGTACCTTTGGATTTTTGCTTTAGAAAAAAGCTAGCTAGATACTAGTGATGTAATGGAATAAATTATCCGCATACATGAAATTTGTACAAGATATTAATTTAAAAAGATTGGTTATAAATTTGCTTAAGAAAATACGTACTACAAAACATTTTCGTTTTAAACTCTACTTTTTTTAGGGAGTTTTACAATAACCGTTTTTTTGGGTGTGTAAACATAGTGACAAGCAAAAAACTTACACACATAAATGAGATATTATGGTTTGAAATCCAAAAAATCACATAAAATGTCTAACCTAACTCACTACATGTAAGGGAAGCTAGACCTTACAAACGCTACGATAAATTTAATTGCTTTAATATTGACATTTGTTTTTTATTTGTTTTTTAGTCAGCTTACATGAAAAATATCATTCTAAAGAATGATTTCTCATTTGATTTTAGTCAACTAAAACTAATTTCACTTTTCTTCCTTTATAAATAGTGACCACACTAGAATATCAACCGGACAAACACTTCTACTTAGTTTTTTTAAGCTTAAAGTGGAACAAAAAGCTTAATTATCATGGATGTTTTAAAAGTGAGATAATATGTGTGCATTTATAAATTATAATTTCTCAAATATTTATTTAACATCTTTTTTTTTTATCTCTAGTTTTTTTTAAAGGATTCTTTATCTTCATTATTTATCTGCATCTGTTTTCATCATGTAACCACTATATCACATTGATTTATCGCATCACTCTTTCTAATTTTTCCTTGCATCACTCTTTCTAATTTTTCCTCTCTCAATGTATCAAAGGAATGTCTGAGTGTCCATGTAATATTTTTCTTCAAAATTATAAATTCATTCTAAAATGAGGATGAGGCTTAAGATACATATTCCATGCTTTTTGAAAATAAGTTAATATAGTGGGGTTTGATAATTTGATCTTGATATGGACAACTTTGGAATATTGGGGGACAACATTCATAATCCAAAGTTTCTCCTCCTTTTATCAAAGTCTTTTCTCCTTGCTTCTTTCTTTGTCTATATTCTTTTAGTTTTTACACACTTTTCTCTTTTGTCACACCTTTCCTTTTTATTTGTAGTTTTTATTTGTTGCCTTTGCATTACTTCTTTTTGAAAATTTAACCCTTGTAAACTAGAATAGATCTTATGTGGAGCGTGCTCTAAAGCAACCTACACCCCCATTCATTTATGTTCCAAGCAAATTCTAATATTTCTTGTTGGTATATGATACTTGTACAAGGTAATTCAAAAAGGGTAAGTGCTCCTTTAAAATGGGAACAAGGGAATATTTGTTCCAATCTAATCACATGGGTTTTGTAAGTAATTCCGTCAGTTGTAGTAAAATAAAATATAAACGAAAGATTAAAGAAAGAAAATAAAAAAAGTCAAATAATTGATAGTAACGTTTTGAAAAGAAAAACAAAAGATCAATTAAATTATTTTATGTAGGAGTAATAAGTTTCAAAAGAGGGGTTTTGTTAGTTGAAGAATCTAACCACAAGAGTTTTTTTTTTTTTTTTTGAGAGGGTGCATGCTCTCTTGGGTGTGTGTTGAAAGTGTCTCTCATTGTGTTGCTGCCATGCATCTTTTATTTTTTTTTTTGAAGCCAAAAGATATTATAGATTAACCTTCCATTTGTAACATAAGTTGAAGAAGCCAAAATATATTATAGATTAACTTCTCTTTATAGCATAAGGAGTGCCATATAGGAAAAAAGAGTAAACAATATAGGTCTTGCTAGAGAGCTAGCCAAAAAGAGTAAAAAAACAATGCATTACAAAGTAAAATAACCATTCCTTCAAAAGAAAAAGTGAAATAACCATCTTTTGAGCTTTGAAGTTATTAAATAACCATCTTTTCTTGATGACCCTATACATTACAAAATACCACTATGGATATTGCTCAGTAGGGCATCTTGCTACCTTAGATATGAGCAATGGTTTGTAACTATAGCATGACATGTTTGAATTAAATGGCATATGGGTAGATTTTAATCTAATGTAGTCCCTACCAAAAAAGCAAGAAGAAGGTTCTTGATGACTCAGCTGGCAATATAGCTTACTAGTATGGGAGATTCAGGCAAAGAGTTGAGTGGAAACCATAACATGTCACCCCTTCTTTGGCATTTGTCAGTGCATTATTGTATTTTTTGTCCCAATAAATACTCAACTATATTGCTGAATATATCGTACACCATATGAAGTCAAGAATATTCAAGATACCTCTCAATTGTTGTTCTAACTTATAGGAAATAAGTAAATATATATAGGTAACTTTATACCTGAATTTTCTTGATTTTTTGAAAAGGTATAATCCTCTTTGAATTAACTATGTTAGTGAACATTATTCTTCTTTTAACTTTAGCTTATATTTGGTATCACAATAGATATGTCAGAATCACAATTATCCATGATAATTCTCAAACACTCTATAGCTTCTACGAAATCACATGAATCATTGTAATTCTAATATACTCACCGTGATATCAAACACACACTTAATCGTTACTCATGATGACATACCATACTAAACGATGATGTGGTAGTCCACGTTGGTGTGTAAATTCAATATGACTTGAGTTGTAAAACATTATTCAACAGACTTACTCTTAAATTAGCGTACCAAATCTAAAAATTTCAAACATACACATAATTTCAATCAAATACTTCAACATTTTCAATTAATTCTCAAAAAATTCAATGTGATGATAATTAAAACTCGTTTAGACTACCACATCATCTTTTAATGTCAAAAATCATCGCAAATAACTTTTGAAGTTAACCGAGAGATAGATGAAACCTTATTGAACCCAAAACATTTTCAAGGATTAAGTGGTAGCGTGGAACACAACATGTTGATCTAAAGTTAGAATTTGTAGCTTTGATGATATCATGGCCACACAACTTTGGGACGCAAAAAATCTAATCAAAACATGTATCCAAAGTCCAAACAGGTTATATGTATCTTAGTGTATGCTTGATTGAGCGGTGGAATTGGTAAAATTACAATGAATCATCACGATTTTGACAAAAGTTATACTTTGTAGTTTTACAAAATCATGGTGATTCACTGTAATTTTTTAATCTAACCGTTCAACCAAACAATATTCACTCTTTAAATGAATGTTGTTGATTGTTTACGAAATATTTATTGAATTATATAAAAAAGTATTCACTTTTATCATGTTATCCAAGAAACGTACAAAAGTTCTTCCCCTTTGAATTTCAATCAAGTACAAAAGACAATTGCTACATACAAGAAGTTTAAAGTGATTAAAAGATGCAATAGGTTTTCTGCACCATGGCTAGCTAGCTATACTTGAAATATTTCCATTGCATATTTTGGAGATGTGATAACAATTGATAATCAAAAAGTGAAATGGTGAGCTGAAATAGAAGTTGGAAAAAAATGGAGACAAGCAAACTTTCGTTGTTGCAATTCATAAATGTAATTTTGTTGTTTAATTAATTTATCTCTATCCTAAATAATCAGTCATATTTACTAGTTCTACATACAACAACATTAATAAATCTATTCTAGCATAAACGTCCTAGTATGCAATTTTAATAATGAAAAACTGAGTTATTTTTTATAGCATCTAAAGTTTGAAACATACAACCTATCGGTTAGGGCTCCGTATAAAATGAACACATGAAAATATTGGTTCACGATGGACCAATTTTATCCTCTTGTATTATGAATATTTGCAATTTTTCTATTTAAGACACATCTTGTACTTAAATAGCTTGCTAATATATTTTGGCTTCTATAAAAAAAAACTTTGAAATGAGATAATTAATAGAGGTATTTTGGAAAATACTATTAAGGCTGCCAAATTATGATTTTTTTTTTTTTTTTTGTGTTTATAAATAAGGCAAAGGTTTTAATATATTGATAAAGAAATGGACTAAAGTGATTGAAATGTTTGTCATATATAAAAGTATGCCCAACTTCAAGAATAAAATTAAATGTTTACTGACTTTGAAATTTGCCTTTACTCGATTGAGTTTGACATATATGATATATCCCCCAAGCTGGTTCAGTCATTTCACGAGTAGTCCACATCGTTGCAGGAATGTAATGTAGATCATGCAATTGAATATTGATGATTCCTCTGACGGATTCGCAAAATTGCTCAAAATTTCAAAATAATAATCAATTTAAGATAGAAGTTAGTTTTTACTTTTGGTAAGAATTACGTAGTAAAACTCACACGCTTAATAATTTAAAAAAAAAAGAGAAATTGAGAGTTTAAATCCGAATTTATACATATTTTTAAATCTGAATCGTGAATCTTTTGCGTACAACTGCAAATATTAATTCATCGAGTTGAACAGAACTATGATAAGTGGTAAAACTCTACCTTAAGAGAGTCGGGTATGACTGCAATGAGTGGTAAAAAAAATTCAAAGAGATTTAACATTGATGCATTCTCAATGTTGAATTCGAACTAAAAACCTATGGTTAAGTTGAAAAAGATTTCTTACCATCTCATCTAAAAAAATTTACCATTTATTTTCACTTAAAATAATTATCATGTTAGCCGAGCTCGATAGATACACAATTGAACTGTAGGCGATAGAACCCTTAGTCGATGGAAGGTTATGAGACATTGAGGCAGTCAATCGAGGGAAACTAATTATTTCTCAAGCCCACTAACTAGGTATGTGGGTCTTAATGGCCTTAAATTTGGTAAGACAAAGTGGGACTAAACAATGACTCACAAAACCTACATTTCATGTTGTAGCGCCACTAATCACAAAAATGATGAAAGATGATGCACAATCACAATGGAGTTGCGCACCAAGGACTGTATCAATGGATCATTATGTGAAAGAGGAGATTGATAACTGATTTGGGGCGCCAATATCCCCTCAACAAGGGAAAATACTGAACTACCCGCAAAATTATCCAAGCGGAGGTTTGGCATCGTAGGTCATGTCGTTTGGCTAATAGGCAATAGTTTTACTATACTTACTCAGTTCGTATGCTGTAGTTACACATCAAATTACATACAAGTTCATTTCACATTTTTATCTCTTTACCTTTCTGCCTTTATCTTTACTTTATGCATTTGTTAGTGTATCTCAAAACCCCAAAATAACCGTGCCTAACATTCTACTAGAGAAGTTACATGATATCATGTATCAAGTCTCAAAATAACTTGTTGACATTATTAAACCCATGATTCATAATGAGGTTTAACAAGTCAAGGGGTTAAAGGATATATGACCCAATTCTGGTGACAATTCAGCATCAATAATATACAATAGGTACTTCTTACTCCTTGTTCTTATTCTAGTGTTTTTGGCATGGCTAACCTTAGGGGCACCTAGTGGAAAATGATACTTATAACCAAGCTAAACTTCAAGCCTGGCAAATACATATGGCGAGGAGGCCACATGAAGCAGCAAGACACATTTCCATGTCAAGAGTTCCTCCTTATTGAATTATTATGCAGGTGAACACCTTGTATTATGCTAGAGAATACACATGCAACTACATAGCAGGAATAAAATGCATAGTTCTAGTTTATTCGATAAAGCAACCATAGGTGAATTATCCCCCATCATCGGCTAATTCTATAACATACCTACCACAACCTGATGTATCTGTACCACCCTGATGGGTTTCACGACACCTCAACCAATGGTGAGTTATGATGGTGAACAACCATAAATCATGAATCCATTCACTAATGTAACCATCTATTGTTTCTAGGAACTCAATGAAGAAATAATGACGAGTCGAACAAAGAGTAGTCATGGGAAATTCTCCCACCTCAAGTTCAGGGTCACCCACACTTCCAAAACCTCATAAGAAAATGAGAGGTGCCATAGTTCAGGAAATGCGGTGAGAGGAACCATAATGTGCTCCGCAAGTTACAATTGTTCCTTTTTATCATTGACAGGAACAACCTTCAGCGTTATTCTTCTCTCATAAAATACTCAATCCAAATACGGGCAAACATTGAAAGGTTTTTATATAACATGTTGTATTGGCCTCAACTAGTGGTTACGACAAGAGATTTGATGAATCTCATACAATAAGTTGACGAATTGATTGTTGACTTCATTTAGAGGTTCAGAAAAATTAATTCAAATATTCAATCGAATTTCATGACGCTGAATATGCTTCAATGACCATTAGTGACATGCACCACAACAGAAAGATAAATTATTTGGGAAAACATGTCATGATCTAAAAAAATTGACTTATCAAGGAATACAAATAAACCAGTTCTTTCAAGAAGATAAATGAGGTGTGCTAGTCGAGGGAGAGGTCCATTAACAGTTTCAATCATTGAGAGGGAGAAATTTGATGATGATATATCAGTTGATCAAACGACATATATTTTAACTGTTGAAATCCTGAAAGAGAAAAGATATTTGCGTCCTACCTAAAGGAGCCTAAGGGAAGGACACAGATTCATTGTAAGACTGAACTAAGTATGCCTTTGACATAGCAAACGCTGACGAAATATTTAATAATCTTTTCAAAGATAAGAAAATTTGTCTACTTGATGGTCACAAAATTCGTCCAACGAAGAAATCAAAGGGAAAAGGTATTGCAATCAGCACAATTCCTACAAGCATGCCACATTTAATTGCATTGTCTTTTGAAAATCAATTTAGAAAGCTATTAAGGAGGGCGTGCTCAAGTTATATAATAAAGTGGTGTCTTAAATGGCCATCGATTTCGATCCTTTCTCGATCATTGAGATGATCATGTTATTTACTAATGGACTCTGAAATTAGTCAAGGTCGGATAAGTTTTTTCAACTGGGATTTCCTTTGCTTCAAGTGAATAAAAAATGGGGGAAAAACTTTGTCGTTCTGTTGTGAGTTCCCTAACTACTCCAGTAGAGTGTTATGTATAGTTGTTTTAAGGTTTTGAGCTACACTAAAAAATGCTTAAATAAACGCAAAAAAAATAAAAATAAAGTGACAAATTTGTGAAAATAAGTTTGGTTGATTGATTGGATGTGCTAATTTAGAGTATTTTGAGTGTTTAGAGTGTAACTATTGCCTATTAGCACAACATCATGTTCTACAGTGCGTAACCCATATTCAGCTAATTTTCACGAATGTTGCATGATAACTCTTGTGGTAGTGGGATCGTGGTGCCCCACGATCGACTTAAGTATCCTTTTTTCGGCATGATCCATTAAAAAGGTCATTTTTATGTGTGGCTCCATTATTAATCGTGTCATGTCCCTTCCACTTTTTGAAGTAGATAAAATAGTTATAAGGAAGGGGGATTTGAATTGTGACTCTTTAAAAATTAAACCTGTAGCTTAAACGTTATTCTCAAGTTGTAAACTTGAAATGGTTAAGTTGACAGGCAGACTTCAGAACGTTCTGAAGTGTTAGTGTAAAAACAGTTTAATTTATTAAATGTGTATGTGTGTGTTGTGTTTACTGAAAGTAAAGAGTAAAGGGAAGAGAAGAAGAACACACATAAATTTATAGTGGTTCACCCAATGTGGGTTAGTCCACTCCTCACAATCTTGTGAGATTTTCCAGTATGATGCTTGAGATAACTTCTCAAATCCTACACCTTACAACCTTGTTTACCTGAACAAGTACAACAACTGTATTCTCTAAGCCTCAACATGCTTACACCTTTCTTGCTAAGTTACCCACTTAGACTTTACACCTTTTTGCTCAAACTAACTCTTTAGTAACCCTAAAGCTAGATGAGACTTTGTTTACAATTTGTATGAAGTTTGAATGATTTGAATCAGACAAGATAAGAATGAAGGGAAGGATTTATCTTTAAAAAAATAAGAGAAATATTGATGCACACTTTTAAAGACTTCTTGGAATCTTTGTGAGATAAATGTTTTTGCAAAAGCTTCAAACACTCTTATGTTGTTTTCTTGTATGCTTTGCAAAGATGTGTGTTATGCTGAGGTCTTGATCTATATTTATAGAGTTCTTGAGCCTTTGTAGCCATTGGAGAGTGACCAATGGTCTTCTGCCATGTGTTCTGGGACCCACCAACTTTCACTTGAAATTCTGGGCAAAATGAAATACTTCAGAATGTTGTTGTGTTCTTGAGAATACTTCAGAATATTGTTGTGTTCATCATGATCTTCATCTGGGTTCATGTGCATGAGCGGTCAGATATGCATCTGGGCTTTATCAGATGAATGTCACATGAATTTCTAGGTTGTACTATGAAGGTTGTTCTTGTATGACTTCAGAATGTTGTTAGATCAGATCTTCTTTGAAATCTATCTTGGAACATGTGCAGGATCTCATAAAGTGGAGCTGTCACTTTACTTCCATGCTTTAGGGGATTTGGTTTACTTTGTACAGTACCAACTCCCTTATGTGTTGAATTCCTGTTGAATCAGACTTGATCTTGCTTTTAGATTTGCTTTTTACTTTCCAACCACTGTATTGTTCATGTCAGAAAAGGCATGGAGCAGGATCGAACTTTCTGAACTCAGGGGACTTCAGAATGTTCATTTTGTTTCACTTAAGATGATTTGTAAGACTCTTATTTGATGTAATCTAATCCTAATAGTAAAACATTGATGAAGTGCGGCATGGAAAACATCTAGGATGATATTCTTAATGGAATATTCCTAATGTTTTGTACTTCAAATGTTCATAGTCTTGAATGAACATTGAAGATGCCCTTTTTGACTTTAATCAAATAAATGCATTTATTCCTTGATTGATCTTAGTCAATGTACTTTACTAGGCTTTTATTTAAGTCACATGAACCTTGCATGTTCTTCATTTGGTTCATGAATTTCTGGGCTTGGTTCTTGATGTTCATCATGAACAACCTTCTGAACTCTTTTTAACTTTCTGAACTTTAACTGAGTTCTTAAGTCTTTATGTCATTTGATTCTTTGTATCTTGGTATGAATTAATCTTTGTTCCTGTCTTAGTTTAAACACTTACGAGCACAAGTTAAATACCAACAAATTAATCAAAGTCCATTAATTCCTTAATCATCAAGGTTTGTTATCTTTAAAATAAATTAGGGATTTTGCCTCAACACTTTTCACGTTTAGAGTATCCGAGCTTAGTTCCTTCAACGTTTTACGTTTAGTCGAGTAAAAATGTAGCTTTTTTTAAGCGATCCTTATCTTCCCTTGTAACAATCATCTAGCTAGCTGGCTATGTGGCTACCAATAATCTTTCTCTAAACAGTGAACTTTTCATTTTGATGTGTAATATTTATTCCAATATTTGTTCATTACTTTGCATTCGTTAGCCGATTGTTTTAATGCAAAACTTGTAACAAAGGCGTGTTTATAGCATGATAAACTTTGTATTAGAATTTTATGCATCTTCAACTTATCTCACAGACAAGTAAAAGTAACGGTCAACTCGTTTCTTACTATTAAACATGAGAACGTTCAAATGACTTATATTACAGGAGGTAAATCAAAAAATATATTTTACAGGAGGAAAACCGAAAATGACTTATATTACAGAGGGTAAAGACCTATTAACCCTTTTATTTTCATTGTTAACCGAGCTATGCTAAAAAGCCTCTCAACTTGTACGGATCAAAGAAAATGTAAAGGTTATAAATATGCGCAGTTATAGATTGACACTCTTAATATATACACCCTTTTGTACCATTTTAAAAAATTTAACAAATGTAATGTTAACAAATATCTTATGCATTTTCTTTTTTAAAAAAAGTGTCTTATGGATTTGTTATGAATTTAAAAATGAAAAAATTGATAAATTTTATATAGAAAAGTAACTTTTAAAAGTTTTTACTGTGTGAAATATATCATTCTCAAAATAAATTTTTTAGTTTATAATTTCTCAACAAATACCCTAAAGATATTTGTTAGCACTTCGCTATATGTATTAGTATTTTGCATGCAAGGAATAAAAAACGTTAATGCAAGCAAACCTCATATTGCAATGCAAAACAAGGTCAGTATTCTTTTATGAAATGGATGGAACTTAGCATATCCTTGTGTGCGTTTCGTCAGAGATAGAGAGAGTTTTGTTTTATAGCTATCTAACCTTTATATTGTCTCCCACAAACTTTTGCTGGGTCGGCCATTCTCTAGACAATGCTTTATGCACTTCCAACGTATCGAACTTGGCCTAATTTGATTTTTAGTCTGTATATCCTCCTATCATTATTATAAGTAAAAATTAATATTTTAGATTTATTTATTAAATAATGTATGTAGTATATCATAAAAATCATATACATCGTTAATTATTGAATAAATATAAAGTTTAAATTTTTGTTTATAGTGACCAAAGTATGTATAATTTTTTGTAGTCATGCTAACCAGTGCCTTAGGAAACAAAAATGTAAGCTCTATATTGAAAACTACATTTTCTATACTATTGAGCATTTGATTACACAAATTTAAAAAAATCTGAATTATACTTGTTTCTTTGACCGGTGCTCTAAGGTCCTTTTTTAAGTCTTTACAATCATTACCATGTTTTTTATAGTGCTTTTTTTTTTTTTTTTTTCCATCTTTAAGATATGTTTGATTGGAGGAGAATGGATATGAGATTGGGAAGGCAGAATATCCAAATTACTCCAAAATTAATTGTCTCCCTCTAAAATGGAAGGATTTTGAAGAGAGGATGTTTGCTCTTTAAGTAACGGTTAGTAACAAACTCTATTATCTAGTTAACTAACTCTCTAGCTTAGTTAACTAATCAACATTGAATTAAACATAATACACCACCTAATTCATGTTGGATAGAACTTTCATAACCATCATACTCTTCAGCTCATCAAATCTGCTTGTCTTCAATGGTTTGTTGAGTATGTCGGCTAATTGCAATACCGTCTTGCAATATGTAACAACCCGATTTTTACTAGATTTATTTTAATTGTTTTGTGTGTGATTAATTATGCTTATATGTGATTAATTGTCTACGTGTGTATTTTAATAGGTTTTCAGTATTAGAAGGGTATTTTGGTCACTTTGTGAGTAAGGGTAAATTAGTGATTATGGTGAGGATTATTTTTAGCGTGTTGAGTGAGAACCATTATTTATTAAGTTACTAGTGGGTAGTAGTGATTTATTTTATAACTGGTAAGTGATCGTTATTATTATTTTAACCGTTAGTAGAGAGAAACTTTGGGGGTTGGTTTATTAATGTTGTGAGCCCATTAGGACACTAAGAGGGTTAAACCCAAAGTGTAGAGACTATATAAGTATTAGTCATTAAAGAAAGTAGGGTTGTATAATCATTCTACAAGTTTGAGAAGAGGGAGAAAGAGAAAGGGGGCAAGAGGAAGAAAGAAGGGTTAGAGAGAAGGATTAAAGAACCCATAGGAGCTCAATTGAAGCTTGAGCTAGGTTTGTGGCTTATTGAGGTAAGGGAGTTAGATTTCATTCATAATCTCTTTGTATAATTTCTTTTCTACTTCTACCCATAAGTGCTTATTGTATAAAGTGATTATTATGATTTTAATTGATGAAATTCGTGCTTATGTTTTGATGCAAAGTTT
>Ga0315914_1006212_pt1 | contig 17015 bp, 8 predicted proteins | sample MpolenodulesMG_FD_203920 | JGI IMG/M metagenome (GOLD analysis project Ga0315914, IMG submission 203920) | Medicago polymorpha root nodule microbial communities from Los Angeles, California, United States - elongated nodules | ecosystem: Host-associated > Plants > Roots > Nodule | place: USA...
ACATAATAATTTTTAAAGGGTCACAATTCAAACCCCCCCTTCCTTGTGACTATTTTATCTACTTCATGGACCACATTGCTAATATTGATTTCTTGATAACACACATTTATAGAGAAGGGAATGTATGTGCTGACATGTTAGCAAACATAGGGCTATCCTTGAATTCTATAGTTATGTATGACACTTTACCAGTGGAGGTTAGAGCAGCTTATATTCAAAACAGACTAGGTATCCCTAGTTTCAGGTTCTCTTTTGCTTGAGGAGGTTTTGGCTAGATCCCCCTCCTATTTTTTTGTATCAATCTTTGTTAATATATCTTGGTGAGGTAGCTTTTGGCTAGTCTCTTACTTAAAAAAAAAAATACAAACATTCCTTTATGTGAATTTCACTTGATTATTTTTTTTGCTTAAATATAACAGTGTCAAGATACTTCAAAATACTTTGATGAGTTGGTAAGAGAATCACTACTAGAAAAAGAAAAATCAGCGAGGGAAATTAGTGACGGAAAAAATGAAATTTCTCACAAATTCCTTGGTCACAAAATTTAGTGACGGAATTAGAGAGGGATTTCACGTTTCCCTCACTAAATATCCCTCACTAATTTTTGTTTTTTTAGTAGTGAATTTTTCCCGTTTAACTAGAAATCTAGGATTCGAATCTAGCATTGGATGTGTGCGTCTTTTCCACTTTTATCATTAAAAGTAATAAAAAAATTAAAATACAATTCTATTATTTAAAAATTAAGTTATATTTTTTATGGTAGAAAGATTAAATTATTTGATTGGTAAAGATGGATAAAATTGTAAAAAAAAAAAAAAAGTGTAAAATTAAAAGAGAAAGTTACATCAAAACTTAGTAAATTATATATAAAGGTATACATGTTTAATTTTTTCTTCTTTTAAAAAAATGTTGAATTTTTTCTTAATTTATTAAATAAAAAATATTTTATTTAGGAAATTAAATAAAAATAGTTAAATAGTAAATAAAATAATTTATATAAAAGGTAATACTAAAAAAGGAAGAAAAAAAATCACAGAAAAAGTTTATATTCCATTTATATATTGTCTATATCTCTAAAAAAAACATCGGTAAGCCCCTAAAAAAACATCGGTAAAGCAGATGTATGTGGTCTAAACTTTGATCCAAATTCATCGATTTTGATCATCAGTTTTTGTTTATATTTGGTATTGTATAAAATAGAATAATTAAATTGCACAAAAAAAAAAACAGAATAAATAATGTCCACAAGTTTTAACTTAATTAACAAAAATGCCAAAATTACTAGATTAGATTTCTTGACTGCGGTTTGAACCTCGATTTCTTTATTCATGTGAGTCCGTTTATCTACTAAAAAATGGATAAATAGTCATTTTTGTTTTTTAACGTGTAAGGCCGAATGAACACAATAGTCCTTTAATGTAACAAAAATTACAAAATAATTTTTAATTGTACACTTTGTCAGTCAAAATAGTCTCTGACGAATACAACATTTTTTCTCTCCCTTTTAACCCTTGCGTATTAACCAACCACGCTTCCAAAGTTATGACGTTAAAAGGAAATAGTTTTACATCAGATATTATTTTGACTAATAGAATACACGCTCCGAAGCTATTTTATAATTTGTTACATTGAGTCAACAAAATAATTAATTTACCGAAAAAGAGTTGAATAGATAAAAGAAAGAAACAAAGATCCGCATCTATATCGTGACTGCGTATAGGTTAGTTTATATATCTATCTATCTGCCTCTGTTTTCACATTCATCATCACTTCAACAACACACAGAAGACGCATCAGAGAATCATCGTAGAGCCAATTCGGCTCTGTAATGTCATTAGCTTTACTTGTACTTTTTGGCGGCCAAATACTTCAAATTCAAGAGATCCAGTGGGAGAAGGAACGATAATAGATACGGTAAAAACCAATATAATATACTTCTCAATTTTCACAAAATTAATTTAATGTATTTATGTTTAGATTAACGATAAGATTCACAGAATCATGATGAACCGTATTGTTTTTGATTTTGTTAAAAGCTACCTTTTGGAGCTTCGCGGTAAAATCATGGTGACACCATGATTCTGCTGAATTCATTGTCAATATAAATAATATATGCTTAATTTAAATTGTTGTTAACTTGTTTGTCATTAATATTTTAAATCGCAATCGTGTCAACATTGCAATTGTTGATATAACATACAATCATAGTTAGATTCAGTTGATATTAATTGTGCCACATTAGTACTCTCTCCGTCCCTGGTTATATGAAAAAGATAGGTATTTGGTCTAAAATTTGGATCAAATACATCAATTTTTATTATAATTAGAGACGGAGGAGTAGTTATATGGTTCTAAATTGGTGTGGCGATGTTGATGCATGCATCGGATGAGGTTGCAAAAACAAAAAAATACAGGTGTTTGTATTGTGGTTGCAGAGCGCAATTTAGAACTATGATAGTCAAACGCGCGAAATATCAAAATAATTTGATGTGGCGGCGCGGCTTATAAAGTGATCATTTAATTTTGAATTAATGATTAAAGTTACATTATGATCTTTGATAAATATAAGTAATTATAGCCATTGATAATGTGTCATGATTTGTGTTAACTATAATTCCCCTATTATTACAAGGTGTTTCTCTTCCTTAATGCATGATTGATGTTGTTTTGTTATTGTTTGTGTTTTTTATAAGTAAATGATAGTGGCTAATTTGTTGTTTGTGCTTAAATTCAGAGGAACCAAAGAAGTGTGCATATGGCTGCGAATGTTGTTAAAGAAGCTGAAGCGACAGAGATGGAAGCTGTTTTGACCGCAAAATGCAGCTGTTGCGGATTGGTGGAAGAGTGCACACAAGCGTACATTGCGCGCGTGAGGGAGAGATTTGGTGGTCGATGGATATGCGGTTTATGTGCTGAGGCAGTGAAGGAAGAAAGGGCGAGGTCGGAGAGTGATGAGAAGATGATCACAATTGATGAAGCTTTAATGCGGCACACCAAATTTCGCCAGCAGTTCAGATCTTCTGCTTCTGATCATAACAAAGATTTCATAGTTGCTGTGAAACAGATTCTTTTTAGGACTTTGGATTCTCCTAGGAGTAAGCCGAGTAAGGAACATTCTGCTTGCAGACCTCTTGGTAGATCTCATAGTTGCTTCTCAAAAATGGAAACAACTCCGCCAAGGACGACAGGGACACATACAGAGTGATTAGGAATGAAGTGAACATTGGATTATTGCAAGGCAAGCATTGTTGGTGGTGTCAAGGTTTCTTTAGAACTAGTTGTGTCCTGTATTCTTTTTTATGTGTTTAGTCTTGGTATTTATGTTTTGAAGATTATGGATGATTTATGTTTTGTTTTTTGGCATTAGTGATTGAATGGATGATGGTTGGAGAAAAGTTTTCCTTCCCGGACTTCAATCACTTGGCTGCGATCTCATTTTGATTACTAGCAATTGAATTTTAGTTTTTATATGGTTGGACCAAATTCAGGTTATGAAATTTATTTGAAGCTTTTGTTTTGGACACAATGTCTAGTTTGGTTTGGTGGACAAATCGTTGCATTCTACCTTCGATAGTTTGATCTGAATTGTTTGATTGAAATCGGATAACTATGCCATTCATATTGTGTTGAAACAGAAACAGATCCACTCCGGTGGGATTTTTTACTGGAGAGTGTCCGATGGATACCTCCCCCCTTGAATTCTCTCAGACCACATGCGGTATGAATAAACGGCGGGCTGAGATTCCACTGCAGAAAGTTTACGCGGAAGAGGATCTGTTTCCGCGTTAAAACAGATGCAGACAGTTAAAAAACCACTGTCGGTTGCAATAAAGTCAAAATACAACATCTGATCTCATCTAACGACAGAGATTTCTTGACTTAATACTTCTTGTTATTATATCATAACGTGTTAAATTGCAGGAATTAGTGTTGCTCTGGTGCTGGTTACCGTGATACCTGCATAATTTTGCAGAGTTGCCTATTTATGGTGCATCTTGTACCTTCTATACATCTTGTTATTGCTTGATTTATTAGAATTTATTTTTGCTTGATAAAAAAATAACTATAGCAATGTGTGTCCAAAATAGGCTAAGTGGCAAGTATTCTCTATCATGAGGTTGCTTGTTAACTCTTGTTTATGGAATAATCAAAAGCTATGGCCAATAATGCCAAACTATAGCCTTTAAGCCAGTATTTAGAATTAAACACTAGAATTCGAAATTCTAGAACAAAATGAAAATGTCACATTTGTTGATATGATTCATGTTAACATGTCAATTTCATAGTCTGTTTTCTAGTTTGTTGTTTTCTGAGCACATTTTTTTGGAGGAGATTGTGTGACCCAATAAATAAAGCTCTCAAATGTTAAGCCACACAATTTATCTTTTTGACGAGGTATAGCTGACAAGGCAGATGTTCCAAAAGAAATATCTATAAGTAGTGGGGTCCATTGTTATCGATTGCGGGTTGATACATATGGTTACGTCTTCTGCTCACACCAGTTGTAATTTCAGTTTTAGTATGAAATTATATTCTTGGTAGGTTATAAGTCAATTTTATTATGAATGTTAAATGAAATTTGTGGTTTTCTTTGATCTTGCATGAGTGTACCTTCTGTAAAATAATTTGTTTTCTAACAAACCAAAAAGAAAGGGGGTCCATATTGCTTCTGATGGAAAAATTGTGTTTTATTGAGGGTATGAAAGATGACAAAATGGGACCATTTGCGTACAATGAATTATCACAAGAACCGTACTTCTAAGACCCACTAGAACTACAAGTTATAAGTGCCAGACCCTCGTGATAAGGATGCTTGAATATGATGATAATTGATAAGGGATACATAAACCGTGAAGTATTAGCCTTCTTGGTGGTGTTTGATTCGAACCTTAGACCTTGTATATATTATCTGTTATTCTTACCAACTGAACTAAACTCGTGTAGATAACTATTAGCCTTCTTACCAACTATGCTAAGTTCACGGGAATAAGTATTAGCCTTCTTCTATGCCAATGTCAATTTGGAATTTAGCGAGGTAAGTAAAATATGATTTGTGATTGTTTTGGTTAGAATTTGAACTCGAATTTGTTCGAACAATTTATCTTTAACTTACGATAAACCATTTGAATTCAACTATTTAACGTCTTTGTACTTCGGTATGCTACTTTTAGTTTAATCAAACATATTAATTAGAACGATAATATTTAGACACAAAAAGTTTATACAGACATCGTGACAAAATATACTACATCCAAGTGTTGATTTAATAGCAAGAAATAGAATAAATCAACAAAAACAAAGTTAAAAACGTTTAATATGAATTGTGGATGTTAACATTTTGTTTTAAACAATATCGGTTAAAGGGTAAGACTACTAAAATTCTAACTTTTAAACAATCAATAAAAATTTATTTTTCATTAATTTTTATGAAAGGATCTCATACGCAGTGAAGAAGATCTAACATGCATACAGAAAAGAAAAGGTCACATAAATTAAAGGTTACCATAAAGATTTCTGCTATATATAACTTTGTACGCAACCTTCCTTAAAAAAAACCCTTTGTACGCAACCCACATAACTCATAGATTTTTCTTATCTATCACAAAATAATTGGAAAGGTCACTTCCGTCCAAAAAAATAAAGAGGAAAGGTGACGAGTTCAAATTCGATTTTTTTACGGTGATAGTGATGGATAGCCAATTATTGGAACAATGTGTATATATATGCATTATCTAATATTGATTTTCTTTGGAAGGATTCTCTACCTTTAGTATTTGGCATTTTTAGTGTATTTCATAGATATGTTATGATTAGCATAAATTATTTTGACGAGTGAAAAAGTTAAGTTAAGAGAGATATATAGAGACAGAGTTATTAAAAATAGACAACACAAAGATAGACAATCTCAACCCGATTTTCTCCTACTAAGCACCCACCTCTAGATCTAGTAACGAAGCAACTAAATTGAAGTCTACTAGTGCAAGTATATATGCAATAATACAATAAGCTTGAATTTTGATTTGAAGAGTCGGTACAATAATTCAAAAATATTTTGATGCAGTTTTGATGACAAACTTTATAGGAGATACCCGAACAACCCAAACAAAGCAAAGCAAAGAGTTGCATCCATTGTTCCACATCTATAAAGGATATTTTTCACTGTTTACGTGATTGTCTGTATTTTAGAGAACTTTGGCTCTACTTGTATATTGAGCGTTACCAGAATTCTTTTTTCTAAACTGATGTCCAGCTTTGGCTTTATGAGATGACATATGGTACCTCATCTATTTTGTTTGTCACAAGATTATGGTATCTTTGATGTTGGAGAAATAATATTATTTTTTAGGATCAACATTGGCATATTCATGATGTGTTTAGAATGTCTTTTCTTTGCATGATGAATATATTTCTTACCATATCAATCTTCGAATGGATCCACACTCATCACGGCTCTTAGCTCATTTGAGCCTCCCTTCGGAAGGTTATCTTAAACTCAATGTTGATTGTAGTTTTCTAGAAGGCTTTGGGTGCTGGTGGTGGTGTTCTCAACCACGATGAAGATTTGATAGTTGGCTTTTCGCGCTTCGAAGTTGAAGGTGATGTGTTGTTGGCTGAGTTGCGTGCTATCCAGATGGGTCTTGATTTTTGTCGCAACAAAGGCTATAACAACATTATTTGTGAGAGTGATTGCTTAGAAGCGATTGAGTTGTTTGTTGTTGGTCGTGATCATACCTTGGATACTTATGTTACTGACATTCTTCATATTAGAGATATTTTACATGAAAATGATAACACTACATTGGTGCATGTTCTTAGAGAACAAAATATGTGTGCAAATTTTATGACTAAGAAGAAATCACATTCAAGATGCTCTACTCACTGAAAGTGTCTCTGTTTAACATGAAATCTCTCATTCTCAAGATATCATCTGTTCTACTTTTTCTTTTTGTTTTGTCTGATTACTTTACTTTGTGGACACCAAAAAAAAAAATCAAAGAGAAAAGATACAATTCAATATAAAGATCAATCCAAACAAGCTGTCAAAAAACCGTAAGTCATGAAGAAGCTAGACAATGTAACACTTCAGAAACAAATGATGCAGCTGCCCAAAAAGTCAGGACAAACTTAAAGTTTTCAATTAATTTTTTTATTTATTTTTTAAATTGATTCTAACTTAAAACTATATTGTGAAGTTTTTGCCTCAAATATAATTTACATTGACATGCTTTCATGTAAACATATGTAAATATGATAAAATATTTCACCTTAAATTTGCATTGATAACTAAAATTAATTTTACAAAATTAACTCAATCAAGATCAATTTTATTCGACATAGAGTTAAAAATAACACAATTATGTAAGTGTAGTTCGATTGGTAACTCCATAGACATTGATATATCAGGGCCAAGATTCAACACACTTATGTTATGAGAGCCTAATCACTAGACTGCTTAAAAGGAAGGGAAAAAAAAGAGTAAAAGTAACCCTTGCTAAGATGGATTCAGTTCTATCATCAACAATATCTACATATAATAAATCTCTAGTAGGAAGGAGTTGATATATAATGTGGTAAAAGTTATATAAAAAAATGCCATGTGAAACCTGCAAAAAAGATAAGAAAGAAATGAATACTAATATTTGTTTGTGGGGGTGTGACGCTTGAAGAAGAGAAGAAACAAAATAGTTTCTACAACAAGTGTTCTAGGATTTGAAGAAGATAAGAAAGAGGAGTTATGCTCTTCACCCACCAGAATTTGCTCGCTCCCAATTGAAATACTGAAATTACTCCAGCATGAACTCACGCTAGTTATGTTTTCTGCGAGACTTAAATCACGCTGCGTGACTTAAGTCACGTTGAAAAACAACAACATGAGAAACCATGGATGATTCAAAACTTGGAATACGTAACATGATAATTGAAAGAAAGAAGGAATAAATTATATTTAGGTTCCAAATTGTGATACGTAACACAAGAAAACAATTGAAAGAAAGAAGCAGTAATAATTTCCCAGATTTCATGATAATTGATTTACTAGTAATTCCTTCAATTCAATAATGAATCAACACTTGAATTTGGAACCTAAATATAATTTATTCCTTCTTTCTTTCAATTATCATGTTACGTATCGCAAGTTTTGAATCATTCATGGTTGAGGGCACAAGTTAACATTTCCCGTAAATTAAATAAACTAGACTTTTGACCCGTGCGTCGCACGCGTCTGACGTACTGTTTAGTATTCGCATAAATTATTTATAAATCAACACATATTAAATAAACTTTCTATTTCATAAAATGTTACCCAATAGCTAAAGTGTTGAGACGTTAAATGAGTGTAAAAAAGAGATCCAAAGTTCAATTCTCATAAATCACATTTGTTTGAATATATGCATAATATAAAGGATAGTTTGTTAAGCAAGGATTGGATTAATATGAGCAATCTATTTTTTCAAAAAAAATAGGAGCGATCTGTTAACAAAATAGGAGCGATCTCTTATTTCAAAAAAATAGGAGTGAAAATAGGATTGAATTGGATTTGGGAGTGATCTGTTGTTTTTGATTTCAGAAGTATTTGAAAATAATATTTTGATTAAATTAAATAGGGTTAATTAAATAGGGTAATACATTAAAATTAATCATTGAAGTTAGGTTAAATCTAGGGCAACATTTTGCGTTCGGGTTAACATTAAGGAATAAGAGATAAGAGATTTCAGAAGTATTTGAAAATAACATTTTGATTAAATTAAATAGGGTTAATTAAATAGGGGTAATACCGTAAAATTAATCATTGAAGTTAGGTTAAATCTAGGGCAAAGAGATTTCAGAAGTATTTGAAAATAACATTTTGATTAAATTAAATAGGGGTAATACGGTAAAATTAATCATTGAAGTTAGGTTAAATCTAGGGCAACATTTTGCGTTCGGGTTAACTTTAAGGAATAAGAGATAAGAGATTTCAGAAGTATTTAAAAATAACATTTTGATTAAATTAAATAGGGTTAATTAAATAGGGGTAATACAGTAAAATTAATCATTGAAGTTAGGTTAAATCTAGGGCAACATTTTGCGTTCGGGTTAACTTTAAGGAATAAGAGATTATAAGAGTGAAAATGAGAAAAAGAAGCCATGAAGAATGAAACTAATTGAAACCTTTTGTTGGCGAATGAACAGGATCGATCCAGATATGAAATGGTGACTCATCCATGATTTCCCAAGTTGTTGTTTTTCAACGTGACTTAAGTCACGTAAGGTATAACACCTTCGTGAGTTAAGTCTCGTAGACGACATAACCAGCATGAGTTAACTCATGCAATGGCAATATCGGAATTTCAGTTGGGAGCGAACAATTTTTGTTGGGTAAAGAGCAGAATTCAAGAAAGAGGATGAGAGATTGGGCTTGAGTCTCGGAAAATAACTGGGCTTTTTAAATGGGCCTAAATCAACTTGTAAGATTTGTTTATACTCCTGCATCTAATCTCACACCCCTATCTAAAAAGATTACCAAATTTTCCTCAATTTTTTACTACTCTTTGTAATGATATTATTTTATTTAAATCTTATATATTACTATGTAAAAATTCAAATTTTGAGCTTTATCAAATATATTTATTTCTTAAAACTTAATATTTTAAATTTTAGAATTGTTTTTGAGCTTGAAAGTTAGTAGATGCATTGGCTACTAACTCTCAACAATAATTTTTTTTTAAAGAAATTAAACTGAACAACAAAAAAACCCATAAAGATTTATTTGGTAGAACCAATAAAGATTTCTTTTTTGATTCATCCCTGCAGTTGACTGTCCTTCAATTATGGATTCCTTAATTATTTCAATTGTAAAATACTCTCTCTCTAATACTATTCGATTTTTAATCAAAAACACACAAATTAACATTGGATTTGGCTTCTCTGCATTGATCAACAAACTTAATAATCAATTAAACTTCATTACTTGACCAAAAAAAAATTAAACTTCATCAGACAAATCTGCCGACCCTCACTACTTAATATATCACCAATATTTACACCACGCTAAATCCTTAAAATAATAGTGACTGTATCACATGCAAAATGAGAAGAAGAAGAAAAACAACTCCACAAATTTATACGTCTTACTACCACAAACCAAAGTATGAATAATTTACTTCATTCAGTCTCTATTATAAAAATATATATATTTTTTAGTTTCATTGAATATTTAAATATTTGATATATAATATAAATCAAATACATCGATTATTCAATAAATCCAAAAAGTTATTTTTTCTCTTATATAATAAGAACTGAAACTAGTAACTTAGAAGCACCACCTAACGATAACAATCATACTTCATTATAACTTTCTCCCTTGGTTTTCATTTTATTCTATCTTCTGCAACAATAAAACAATGGAATACTCTCACTTCTAGACAACATAATCACTAGGGTATCATATCACATAACACCTTACCTCATCAAACATGTTTTAAGTCTTATATAGCAAGCACAATTTATTAAAATCATAAATAAAACAAAAAGTTTGCAAGAAAAAATATTGACCAAAAACAACCTCACATTAGGATATCCATTTTACTCTAGTTGTGCAAATCCAACTATATTTCTCTCTTCATAACCAAGCGATCCATCTACCCTCCATAATTGGTCCTTCCTTTGCTAATGTATCCGCAACAAAATTTGCTTCCCCATTGATGTACATTATTAAATAAAGTCAGCATATTATGCAGTTTGTTCACAATCTTCAACAATAGATATGCATCCAGTAGTCTGGAAGGAGATAGATAAATATTTCTTATACAAGGTGCAAACATTTGAGGCTTGTAGATCAAGTCGTTGATGTTTTTGTGTCGTAAGTTATACAATCATGTGCAATTAAATCTCTCTCTTGTGTTGGATCATGTGTAATTAGTTAGGAATCTAATCAGATATTTGCTCGGACTGGTTATATATAAATTATATTTCGGTATACTTATGTCTTTGTTTATCCATTCTGGGGCTTTTGAAGGATGACACAACCACATTGCTAATTTGGTTTCATCTTTAGAAGTTGAATCTTTCTAGACACGATTGTTGTCCAGGAATCTTAGGTATGTTTCCATCTAGCAATTTAAAGCACACCGATTGTTTTCCCAATAGAAGTTTTTGAAGTAACAAACCACCTGCATCTTAATCGATTTTGGGAGATTTCACCACTTTTCCATCAAATCTAAGCATTTCAATAGAATTTATAGCTTTTTTTTTTGTTGCCGGGGTTTGAATGTCGGACCTTGTATATTTTATGCATTGTTTATACCAACTGAGCTAAGCTCACGAGGACATAATTTATAGCTTTCCGTAAAAATACTTGGTATTTCTATATTTTAAGATATTATTTTTTGTCCTTGCATTTGTAACAACTAACCAATATTGCTTCCCTTCAAAAAAAAAAAAAACAAATATTGCTCCTTCATAAGGATCCATTTCCACAACTATCAATTTACCTACTATTTCATCTAAATTCCTAAATTTATCCTTACATTCTACAATAGGAATGCCACCTGAACACCTTTGGTCACCGAAGACTTTCAACATAAGGAGTCAGTTAAACACTTGTTGAAACCTCGACTTTGAGGCCACTATCGGGCTTTGAACAATCATACAAGTGAAAAGACAACACACTTTAACCCAAAACCTTAACACATTAGATTAATAAGTCCTCTCACTTATAATATGTTCAACATTTACTTTTTCATTCGATATGGGACATTATTAGATATATCGAGTAAGTTAAATTTAGTTAGTTGGTTAGTTAGAGTTTCATATTAGACTACTTAGTTTGTTTATGTCACACAAGCGCTCTATATACGGAGCATCTTATGTACTCATTCACTATCTTTTGATCAATATAATTTTGGCTTAATTACACTTTTAGCCTCATAAGTTTTCCAAAATTGTGATTTTGGCCCCCTAAAAAAACAATTTTTTTCAGGCCCCCTAAGTTTACTTTCTAATGCAATTTTGGTCCGCTAACCCAATTTTGACTCAGTCAACGCTGACGTGGACGCCACGTGTGTAATGTTTTAATTATTTTTGTGTTTTTTAATATTTATTTATTTTGTAATTAAAAAAAATAAATTTTTTTTTTAATTTTTGTAATAAAAAAACAAAAAAAATATTTTTTGTAATTAAAAAAATCTTTTTTTTAATTACAAAAATATTATTTTATTTTTTAAAATTAAAAAATAATTTAAAAAATAAAAATAAAATAAAAAAAAGTTTACACACATGGCGCCCACGTGTCCATTGACTGGTCAAAATTGATGTGGGGGGCCAAAATTGCAACAGAAAGTAAACTTAGGGGGTCTGAAAAGAGTTTTTTTTTTAGGGGGCCAAAATCACAACTTTTGAAGACTTAGGGGTCAAAAGTGTAATAAGCCTATAATTTTCTATGAATCTTACTTTCACTTAAGCTATAAAGCTTTTTATCTCTTTTCTCTTATGCTCAAAATCTTAATATGATATCAGAGCGTGGTTGTGATCTTCTCGATGCCGGTCTTTTGCCGCCATTTTTCCGTTGATCTTTGATCCACCAACCTTTCTCATGACCTTGGTTAAAGTTTTTTATTAAGTTAGTTAGTTTGTTAATGTATCGCAAGCTCTTTATATAGAGCATCTCATGTACTTATTCACTATATTTTGATCATTATAATTTTCTTTGAATTTTACTTTCACTAAAAAGCTCTTTTATCTCTTTTTTTTTCTTTCTTATACTCAAAATCTTAATACATATTACTCACACTTGATATGGTTGTAATAAATCACATTTTAGTATTCCACATTTGTTCCAAACCGATCATCTCGAGCTCCAAGTTTACAAAGGAAATGCATGTAGGTCTCTTACATGTAGGATCACATAAGAATAACAATAATGTTACATATAACGAGAAAATGAAATGGGAAAAGTCAAACATGGTTTTTATTTTTATTTTAATATATAATAAAATAAAATGAATGGTAGTACTTGGTGGAGCAATAAAAATAATGTATGATCTTAAATAAATTAAACAAGTGCTAATAATGGTGTTTTCTCTTTGTCTGGTTAATAATGGTGCGTTTGTTTTCTGTTTTGTTAAGATTGATATTTTTTTTTTTACATAAAATAAATATATCAGAGCATGTGCATGATATCTGGACTTAAAATAGATAAAGCATACGAATTCAATGAATATTTTATGATGGTAGTGACAACAATCAACATTAATACAGGTGCCAATTGGTGCCGACAATAACCATACGTGGCAATAAACTTCAATGTAGTTGTAGTCAAATGGAAAAAACCTCTTTAGAATTTTTTTTTTTTGAGGGATTTAGAAAATGATGATTATTAAGTCTAATATATATATTTAGCAAAAGTACAATATATTTATATATAAATGAAGGATTTGCTAAGAGTAAATAATCAATTAACTCGCTCATATAAAAAAAATCAATTTATTTTCTAAACTATTATCATCTCTTCAGTTTAATTCTAAACCACTTAAATATAATAAGCAATTCTAAAATATATAGAATTCGTCAATTTAATTATTAATATATATATATATATATATATATATATATATATGAAAATTAGTTGTTTTAGTCTTTAATATCTTAATTGTATAAACTTTTTTTTTGAAAGCATCTTAATAATATAGACTAAATTGGCATATTTTATATATTTAGTGACTACTTAATATATTTATATAATTTAAGGATTAAATTGAAAGTGTGTGTGATAAATTAAAAAATAAATTGATGGTCTATTCCATTTGCTAATAGACATATGTAAATTACACACGACATATCCATTTCCTTTTAAGGCGAAGCCTTTGACTATGGTTTGCTCTTCAACGGACAAAATAATCGCATCTCAATAATATTGTCTTTAAACTAGATTCAAAACCAACTGTGATAGTATCATATGAGTTTAGGATCATAATTCTTGAGTAGTATAGAGGTACTTAGCTTAACTTATAAGGTATAAACTTTGGAAAGTTTGAAGTCGATAAAAGACCAAACTAATATGATGACACACATATATATCTTGCAAGAGGAACCACGTCTTATCAAATTGCTCATTTGATTCGAATTTGGATTGGAATATGCATTATTTTTTTACTCAATTTTATATTCATTTAGAATTACCTCAATTTCAATAAAAAAAGAGACTAATATAATATATTTAGATCATCTTAAAATTACAAGTAAGGAATTGGACATCTAACTTGTTAGAATTCAAGTACTAGTGACTAGTTTCACGCCCCTAAAAATGGAGAAAATGTTCAATATATAAGAGTGATGACTTGTAAACCTGATGTTTTAGGGCTTTGAGGGGCTTTGAGTGAAGACGTGGTGTTAAAATCACTTAAGAGTCTTGAACGTTTAGTCAATTGTCACTCCTTGGATTCCCCAGTAAATGGTATCAGAGCCATGGATCGGCTCGTTGAGAGAGAGAGAGGGGAGAGAGAGAGAGAGAGAGAGATGGAGAGAGAGAGGGAGAGAGAGAGAGAGATCCTAGAGTGGATGAAGCTAGTGATGTGGATGAGTCACATTTGAGGGGGGAAATTATTAGAATTCAAGTGTGAGTGGTTAGTCCAAAATCGACTGAGAATGAAAAAAAAAATTGATATATAAGTGATATGACATATATATCTAAAACCTTAATATTTTGGATAAAAATGTGATGTCAAGGTCTCTTAGCGGTCTTGTAAATTTAGCAAATTTTCGCTCCGCTCCTCAGACTGCCCAACTAGTAGTATCAAAGTCATGATTCAACTTGGTGAGGAGCGGGAGTGAGATCCTAATGTGCATCAAGCTAGTGATGTGGGTGACTCACACTAAAGATGAAAATTATTGGAATTCAAGTGTTAGTGTGCAGCCTATCAAGCTATTGGCAAACTAGGCATTTGTCTAAGGCCTCAGATTTATTTATTTTTACCTATTGTACCCAATACTTCATATTTATTTATGGAGATGGAAATTTTAAGAGAAATTATATACAAGTGTAGAATGATATACTTAATTATATAAATAAACCTGATTCTTTCCAAATGTGTGTGCTGCTTATAAAATAATGTTAACAATCCTTATAACGTGTAACAAAATACTATTAAAGTTTATTATTATTTTGCACAAACTAGTAAAAATGTAAAAGACTTCATTTTGAATTTTGCCTTGAGCCTCATTTTGTGTTGAACCGGCACTGTTAGTCTCACGTTGATTAGGAATGAAGGAAATGTTGGCTACATAAGAGTGGTCAACCATATACATGATGCCTTAAATTTTTGAATAAGCATGTACTACTTCCTCCGTCCCAGATTAAGTGAGTCATTTGCTCATTTCACATATATTAAGAAAAATAAGTGTTTTTGTTAAGTATTGGCGGATTCTCCACTATCATAAATGCAAAGTGGAATATATTGAATTGGAGTGCATATTTGCTCCATTTCACTTTCCTCAATTTACCCCATTTCTAATAATGGATGTGTGACATGTGGAAAAAATAAAAACAATGGCTGTGATTAAATGGCTTGAAAAAAGCAATTCTTAAATGAGAAAAAAGACCCACGCGCTCTGCTATGATAAAAATACTAGGCGCGTACAAACTCTCTTCTTCCTTCTCATCTCAGATAGCACCTCTCTCCCTCCCATCACCGCCGCCGCCGCACCTCTCCCTTCCTTGTCCGACGCACTCTCCCCCTTATGCTCCACATCACCTCACCTAAATCATTGGTCAAACTTTTCTCTTCACCGCCACCGCTGCTTCAAACCGCCATTTATGAAACCTTAAAAATTCAACCTGGAGCTGAAATGGTTGTTTAAAATTTTGAATGGATTAAAATTAAGGTGAGGTTCTGTTTTTTATAAAAAAAAAAATGTTTAAGAGTTGCTTCATTTTCTTGAAGGAATTCATACCATAAAAAAAATGTTTAAGAAGAATCGAGTTGCTTCATTTCATGGATTATGAATTTGTTCTCTGCAAAGTGTACCTTCATTTTGTTTTCTTTGTATAGAAACATCAAAGTAGAAATAGGAGAATGAAGGAATAGGAGAAAACCATTGTTACAGGTCCTCTTGTCAGTAAAAATAGGAGAAAATGCCGAACAGAAAATATTCTTCTTGATTGTACAAATAGGAGAATGAAGGAAAGAAGAGGGGAGCACAATTTGATACAAGTCATTTTCTCTTTCTAGTGGCATTCCTTGTGAATGTATTTCTTTTCCTTAACAGCAAAATATTCTTAATTTGTACACGGGACAAGATTAATTTAGAAACTGTGATCACAAGAACTGCAGTGTTGGTTGTATAAGCTATTAGCAAGTTTATTAGGCTATCAACTTATAAGTAATTAAAAGAACTGCAGTTCCGATAACTCCCTTAACTCATAAGTAAATAAAACACCGCAATTTCTGATAACTGCGTAGGACTTGAGTTCTAAACATGTCTACATATTTGCGCATCATTTCATTGTGGTGAAGATATTGTTAGAAACATTAAGTCAATAAGGATTTACTACTTATAACATTAGTAACGTCGCCGTAATTGGAATACTTCAATTTATGATAACAATGTCAAAATTTATTTTACAATAGACCACTTAACAAAATCATGCATATGTGTTCGTTACAGGATTTTCAATTACAGTGACGAAATCACTCTATCCGCTATTAGCAACACGTCGCGCAGGTGATAAATATTACGTTGCAACTGAACAGAAACAACAGAACAGCAAAAAGCCACTACAAAGTAGCTGACAGTGCCCAAAATCAAAAGAAAACACCACGGTAGCAGCTACCCCTAACTGTCAAAACAACCAAAATCAAAAATAGCAGCACCACATACAGACACTAGCTAACATAGCGTTGGTTGTAAAACATTTGTAAAAGAACTGCAGTTCTGATAACACTGTTAACTCATAAGTAATAAAAACACCGCAATTTATAATATCATACTAAACAACATCTCTTTGTCATATAATGATTCAGGTTTTGAATTAAGGT
>Ga0315914_1006214_pt1 | contig 17012 bp, 8 predicted proteins | sample MpolenodulesMG_FD_203920 | JGI IMG/M metagenome (GOLD analysis project Ga0315914, IMG submission 203920) | Medicago polymorpha root nodule microbial communities from Los Angeles, California, United States - elongated nodules | ecosystem: Host-associated > Plants > Roots > Nodule | place: USA...
TTGTCATGGTAACCTTACAAGGAGAAAAGAAGGGATGGAATAGAACCAAGCCATGATGTCTCAATGATCTTGTGTCTTCCTTCAATCCTTGTGCTCCTTGCTCTTTAGGTTCTCTCTGTGTTTTCCCTTGTTTTCTCTCTTCCTCTAGTGGCCTAAACTATCCTCTAATGATTCATGCCCTTTGAAATGAACAAATGAGCTTTTATATGGCCTGTTCTGTCTGAACTCGCCTCTCAAGTAGAAACGCTCGCCATGGCGAGTAGTGGTTTCTTCACCAGTGGGTTTGTGCCACGTCAACTCTGAGGGTTAGACCGCCTTACTCGCCTCCCAAGTAAACTTACTCGCCATGGCCAGTAAACTGGTAATTCTGCTTATTTTGTTCCTTTGATCTTCGAAAAGTTGTCCTTTGCATTTCTTCATGTTTTCTTGCTTCTAGAGTGTCCAGGCGTGTATTTTCCTACAAAGAGTTGGCGTTAGATGTGAAAAGCATAATTGAATGATTCTTCAGTATTTGTGAGCTTTTCGCAGGATAACTTGCAAACCAAGTAATCAAAGTGCCTAAAATATACAGTCTATTTAACTCCTTTTTGACACTTATCATTGCCTCCCACGAAGCGCTCGTTTAGAGTCATTAGCTTGACGGTTAGAAAGTGTCCTTAGAAAGGATCAAAGAGATCATATTGTGTAGATGATGCTAGGAAGCGTTCTTTCACATCATGATATTTAATCATGCAACAAGAATAAAGAGCAGGACCTTTCATAACATTCTCCAACTCAAATCTTACCATCTCATCACTCACTTGAAAAACAATCTTACCGTTCTTAACATCAACAATAGCTCCCACAGTAGCGAGGAAAGGTCTTCCTAGAATTATAGGGACGTCATGGTTCTCCAGAATGTCAACTACCACAAAATCAGTCGGGATGCATATCCCTTCTATCTTAACGGGGATGTCCTCAACAAATCCAACCAGTTGGATTGTAGAACGATCGACTAACTTCAAGGTCATCTCGGTAGGTTTCAACTCTCCTATCACAATCCTCTTAAAGAGGGACAAAGGCAACAAGCTAACACTAGCTCCTAAGTCGCACAAGGCTTTATCAATGGTCTCACTCCCAATCACACAAGGGATGGAAAAACTACCTGGGTCTCTAAGCTTAGGAGGCGGCTTCTTAATGATTGCACTACTTTCCCTAGTCAAAGCTATTGTCTCATTATGCTTTATAGTCTTTTTCTTTGAAAAAATTTCTTTTAAAAACTTGGCATATAGAGGCATCCGAGACAAAGCTTCCGCAAATGGAATATTAATGCAAATATTCTTAATTATATTGACAAATTTATTGAATTGTGCCTCCAAGTTGGGTTTATCAAGACTCAATGGGAAAGGGACTTTGGGTTTATCAAGTGGTTTCTCACCTTCTATTATGGCATTCTCACCTAAAAGCTTTACACTCTCTCCCTTAATGTCTTTAGCCTTAGCAATGGTATCTTCTAACTTACTACCCCCAAAAGAAATAGCGTTAACATGGGCTTTGGAGTTGGCTTTGGTTTGACCAGGAAAGACTCCCGGTGTTTGAGAAGAAGCAGCCACCTGTTGGGCCACTTGGGAGATTTGGGTTTCAAGCATTTTAGTATGAGTAGCAATAGAGTCTACCTTAGTATCGATTTTGGAGAGAGAATCATTCAGAAATCCGGTTTGGTTTTTGAGCTCTTGGAGCTGTTTAGATTGGTTCATGACATAGCTTTCAATTAAAATTTCCAAACTTGATTTCTGAGCGACTCTCTGGTTGTTTACATAGTCAGGTGGTGCTACTTGTCCATAGAAATTTTGAGGGTTTTTATAAAAGTTTTGGTTTTGCCTCATTCCTTGGTTGTATTGAGCATAGTTAATTTGCTCAACACAATTAATAGCACTACCTAGCTGGAAATCAACACCAATATGACCAAATATACCACAGATTTCACAAGGGGGAGATACAGGGGCAGTTGTGATGGCACTAACATTTATTTTTTCAAACTTTTGGGTTAGTATATCAACCTTAGCAGCAAGATGATCAAGGTTAGAGACTTCGTACATACCTGCCTCTTTTTTAGAGGGTGAAGAAGCAGTGATGGCTCTCTCATTCGTTCATTGATAGTGATTTTGAGCTATGTCCTCAATCAAAGTGTATGCCTCTGTATAGTTCTTGTTCATTAAAGCTCCAGCTGCAGCTGCATCAACAGTCATCTTAGTGGTATATGATAAGCCATTATAAAAAGCGTGGCATATAAGCCACTTCTCTAAACCATGGTGGGGACAAAGTCTAAGCATTTATTTGAAACGCTCCCACGCATCATAAAAAGATTTCCCATCTTTTTGATTGAACCGTGTTATTTGGTCCCTTAATTTACCAGTTTTATAGGGGGAAAGAATCGGGCAAGGAATGCTTGCCTCATTTGATCCCATGAAGTGATGAAACCAACTTCCAATGAATGGAACCAAGCACTAGCTCTATCCCTTAAGGAAAAAGGAAAGAGATATAGCCTTACGTCCTCTTGGTTCACCTTCAAGGTTCCACTAAGTCTTAAAAAAGTTGAGATATGCAGATTCGGATCCTCAGCGGGTGATCCAGAAAACTGATTTTGCTGTAACAAGTTAAGAAGTACAGGCTTAATCTCAAAGTTGTTACCCTCAACCGTTGGATACACAATAATAGCATGTGGCTCTTCCGTAAAAGGTGTTGCATACTCTTTGAGAGTGCGTTCAACCATAGCGATATTATTTCGTGCTTCTCTCTTTCTTTTATGTAAGAACCTTTTGATCTCGGGAACAAATTCACCAAGACTTTTAGATCTTCGCATAAAAGAGCAAGAACCCAAGAAGTTAATGGTAAAAAGAAAGAAGTAGTAGAAGAAAAAAGAAAAATAAAAAATTCTAATCATATAAGAAAAAGTTAATCAAATTAGTTAACTCCCCGACACTGGCGCCAAAAACTTGATGAGTAAAACCGCAAGTGCACGGTTCTACTGAAGTAGTAAAAAGAGAGTATCGTTCCAACAGGGAGTTGTTCAACTTAATTAACTTTTAGAAGATAAATAGAAGAAAGTTCAGTTGTAAAGATTGGATTTTTAAGGTTTTAAAAGAATAATAATAAAAAGCGTCTTGGGATTATTGGTTCATCATAATAACAAACCCTTCACAAACAAACCCTAAACCTAAACTTTATATTCGACCTACTTTCTAAAGACAAGTTTCTCTTAAGCGTATCAAAGCTTCTTTTGAAGTCAATGAGTGTGTCCCTCTAGCAACCACGCCTATTCTCATGGTTGATTGCTATTAGAATCCTTGAAGAACGAAACTTTATATGTCTCAAGGTTTGTTAGACTATTTTCATGTTTTGCAACCCTTGTCTAATTTCACTTGTTCCAATATCAAAGCTCTGTTGTCGCATTATGACTTGATATTTGTGATGATGAATTAACAAATACTAACCCTCCGTTGTCGAATTATGAGTTTGGTATTTGTTAATTCATTATAAAAACGGTGAAATTAGATTGGAAAGTAGATTTATATAAAATTAGGGTTTATGGCTTGGTTTGATTAGGATTATGTCATTAGACTTATCCAACAATCCCAAGACAAGAAGAGTCAACTCACTCATGTTCATCGTAGACATAGAAGAGAAGAAGAAGAACATAAAGTAAATAACGAGAAAATAAAGGAAGAACTTTTATTAAGAAAGACAATTGTCACTATTGAATTCCAAGAAAAAAAGATGATTGTTGTGATAGCTAGCTACTCTATTTATAGTTTACAATGACTTAAGCCCTAAGAAATATAACAATAGAATGTTCCACAAGAAACCACGGGCTTTTAGGTCAGAAATAAACTAATAGGTAGCTTGTCTGCAAAGCAAAAAGCATCAAAAGAGGTCTCTGGGGGTTGGCACCGCCGTGTGGCTGGTGGCACAGGCCGTGCCAAGCTTCTGACTTGGGGGAAATATATTTTTGTCTTCAATCTTCGTATTTTCAGCCCGAATCAGCTCCAAATCCTCTTTCTTTTCCTCCAAGACTCAATCTTTCAATTATTTGATCCTGAAATATAATAACTTGCAATTGAAGTAAAATAGTTCTAAAAGGAAATAATATTTAAATAAAACAAACTTAAATCTAAATAAAATAGACTCAAATATTATATTAAAAACACTAATTATTGACTCATCAGTAACCGATGACTTTAACCATTCTTGTTTATCCATAAAGTAATCCTTTATCATTTCTGGATATATTTACGGTTAATGTTCATGATTATTATGAACTCCATTCATATGAACATTCTGAACTCTGTTCATATGAACATTGTGACTCTAAACTTCTTATCTTTAGAAGCTTTGGAAGTGTGATACTTCGAGGAGCTTCTGAGAATCTTCCTAACTTGTATGCTTATTTCCTTTTATCTTGTTTACCCATGGTGGATCTTCAAATCATATAACATAAAACTCAATGTGAGTTTTGTCACATAACTTCAAGCACATTCTTGTGTGGCTTGTGATGTAAGTTCTTCCATCATGATTCAAGTTCTTCCATCATGATTCTTGAGCTTTGAATCTTCATGGAGATATGATATTGTTGTTTCAACTGATGATATACTCATTCTTTCATTGTTGGGTAGATATAATGCACTTATCAATGTGGGTGGCTTCTAGCTTATCCACTTATGTGATTCATGTTCTTTTAACAAAAACTCAAGTGCAAACATTAGTAGATCATCATTCATAAAACTTATCATTTATTCCATGAGGTTTATTATCATTAAAACATTCATCAAAAAGATTTTTGCTTTAACAATAGTAAATTGCAGCTAGCTTTGTGTTCGGATCAAGGCAGAAATTTCCATGGTTCATTTGTGTGGTTTACTGCTAATGAAAACAAGCACACTTACTTATAGAGGTTTCGGGGGGTCATGGACCACAAAAACTGACGGTGCAATGTGAATCACACAAATAAATCATGTACATTTTCGGATTATATAATCTGAAATATCCATCACCCTACAAAGTACGAAGTTTCTCTCATTTTTACCCATTATTGAAGCATTTCGGACTATAAAATCTGAAACGCTTTAATACTTTTTGGATTATATAATCCGAAACAAGTGAGAGTTTTGGATGGCAAGAGTAACTCATGGAACACATTTTTCAAAGGGTTGAACCAGCTTTAATGGCTGGTAAAACCTACCCTTAATTAAGAGTCGATACACTCTATGCAACACAATTTTCATAAATTTCGTTTATAAATATCCTTTAAACCTTCACCATTTCTCACACCATCATCTCACACTCTCTCCTCGTTTTCCTTCTACAACAATGTGTTTTCGTTGTTGGTTTTTCATAAAAAAAGACTACTTTAGAAATTCAGGGATTGTATGAATGATTAATGGGGATGGTGACACATTACAAAGAAGCGCGGTTTATCTGGGTTATCTAGGTGTCATGTTGGTTTGTTTGGGTGCAAGGTTGACCATCAAGGTCTCTTTCACCCTAGAAATGAAACAAACTTTACCACACACACACACCTTGCACCGCAGGTTTAACTTTAGGTTTTTAATAGATTAGCATTAGGTTTGAATATTTTTTGTAATAAGCCTAAAAAGCTTTAAGCTTAAGTTTTATTTTATTGTAAACGTATTGATATATTAATAAAATGAGACTTTATTTGTATCATTTTGTCCTTTTAATTTTGTTTATATTTGCATTTATTTTATATTTTTGTCATTGAAATAATATATGAACCACAGGCTCTTTAAAAATCTGCACAAAGCTAATTTAGGATTATATAATCCGAGAAACTTAACAATATGTTTCAGATTATATAATCCAAATAAAGGGTAATTTTAAAAAAGAGAGTGAAAAAGAGTGTAATAACACAATAAAAGTATGAGAGACCTGTTAAAAAATGGTTATACAAATATTATATCTCTTTTTATTTTAGCTTGAATAAAGTTTATAGGTTTACCAACTTATGCTTATCTCACTCACAACTAAGTATTTTTTTACTTTTATTTTTTGACAAGTAGTATTTTTTTACTTAAATAACATAATTTTAGTATTTTGAGTTTGTTTTGTCATAATAGTTATGTATTTTGTAAAAGTTCATAGTTTTTTTAAAAACGTTAACAAGTGATCTTATCACATTGTTTAATTAAGAAATTAAAAAAAGTAATTTTTATATAAAAAAAACAGTACATTTATTACTTTGACAAGTTAGCCTCATAAAACCAAACCTTTTTTCTTGATTGGCTATGAGAAACTGGATGAAGGATTGTCAACTCTGATTACTTTGACAGTGGTTATCAGCCAAATTAATAAAGGATTTTAACAAAATGTAAATTTCATTTGTATTGCATAAGAAATATTCATTGCCATCTCGTAAAATCATCCACACACAAAAAGTTGCACCCTAAAATGTGTGGGAGTTATATGAGGACTTAAAATATCACATCACAATATAATAAAATGAAGGAAAATCTACAGAGGTTGAAATAGGTGGTTGGACATTCTACTTGCAACAAAAATTGAAGCAAAAATTCCAAACATTATTAAGTTATATGTAAATTCTATTTTAAATAATCGTCGAGATTGATGGTTTTCACTGACCTTACACATGAGTGTGTAACACAACTATTATTGAAAGATGTGCTGTTCGATGGTAATTTCCGAGAAACTAATTTGAGACGAGATGAGGATAGGTTTGCCATAAAATCTAAGGAGTAAACAACTATTCTAATTAATGCCTCTAAAAAAATAAAAAATAAAAAATAAAAAATGAAAATAAAATAAATCTTAGGATATTACAATTATAAACTTGGAATCCAAAAATTTAATGATGTAAAATATCATGACAAATTGCATAATGCATTGCCAACCACATAAAATTTTAAGCATGAGTAATTTCTGGCTACTGGAGAGGAATGGTGATTCCTTCAAAGGGAACATAGTAACATTTTTTTTTAAGAAGTCAAACTAGTCCACTGAAATTGACATCAAGTAAGGTCCGGCACATGGTAACATTTAATTCAGCACAATCCAAATTTTGAGTAACCGACAAAGTTGCAGAAACTAACCAGCTTCCTCATAATATAGATAGATTAGCCATATCTTGAGACCTGTCATCTGCACCAACAATTTATCTTTTTCAAAATTAAATAATCTTCTTTTCTTAAGGCTCTCCTCAAAGATTAGCGGCATATTAACACGACTTTTGAGTTTCAGGAGGAAGTGGGATTAAATAAATTTAATATTCGGAAAAACTTGTTTTTTGGATCAGCTAATTTGAGAAGTACGACACAATCAAGGTTTACGGTTACCCCACTAGTTGCAGCCCGACTACATAAATCAAACATTGCCAGACTTTACTTTCTATCAGCCGAATTCCGGATTATCAGAGTCCCTTTCCCCAAAAAACCGGAGAGTTAAAGATAAAAAAAATGGTGAAGGAGATTCTATAGTAAGAAACAAACTAGTAGTGTTCATGGTCAGGTTTGGCTTAACCTGTTATTACTTGAACTAATCACGATATTTTTCTCTCTTAACATTTTGCACTTACAAAAACACAGTCAATTCCAAAGAATTACACCCCCCCCAGGACATGAATACAGCCTCTTTGCAGAAAGCAGTTCTGTTAGATAGATCTAAATTTTCAACCAAGTACATTTTCCCCTCGGACATGTACACTGCAGCTTCGTGTACGCCTGAATAGAGTAAAACATGAATATACTCTGAGTAAGTGAAAACAAACATAAGCTAGGTCATTTATACCTGAATAGAGTAAAACGTGAATTTACCGGTAGTAAGTAAGTCATTACCTGAGACCTTGACAAGAGCACATTCCAAGGTCTCAAGCCAACACCACCAGGCCAACCCAAGTGAATTACTTTTTCCCCCTTATTTGAGACTGTATTAAGTTAATAGACTATTGACTACTTGTGAAGGTAATTTCTGAAACAGAGAAGTTATCATGAATAAAAAACAAATACTCATGAAAAGTCTCCAAATATTTCTAACAGCTCATTATCAACAATGTAGTTACACTTCCAGATTCTAGAACAGGGAAAATGCTACCTTGGACGGTGGCTCAGCAGCGCTGCAGACAGTCGACGACACAATTAACTTGGATGGTCAACTCGACACAAGGTGATGAAAACTGTAACTCCAGAGGTCAACAGTGCAATCGAGTTACACATAGCTCAAATGTTTTTTAAGCACCCTGTGTTATATACATGCTAGACATTTTTTGCCAAAGACATCTTTATGATGGACAAAGATACATTATATGCTCTACTCTGGAAAACAAAAGCTACAAAATGATGCTTTTAATCAAAGATTCAAGCATACTAGCCAATGCAAGTGAATACTAAAGATGTTCACTTATGTGTTACACTTCTACAAGTCAAAATAGAGATTTTCCTTAGAATTGGTAAGGGGTGTCGAGATCGAGATCGTAAACTGTGAGAATGTGACACTGATTGTAAGATTCTGTAAAGTCATAAAAGCCACATATATAAATGTGTGTCAGACTATCAGTGTATGTGTCAGTGTGTGCACATCATAAGTTTGAGTTACTGCATGAAGAAGCTATTCAAATAACGACAGGAGTGTAAGAGAGAAATTTAAATAACAGATTCATTTCTAAATCAAAATGGTTATACAGTGTTTGTTCTAAACCTTCACTATCCCTTAAATCATAACAATTAGCATCAAATGGTTTGATGGTTACTGTTTGTGGTGCCAAAAACACACTTGCCACAGATGGAAACTACAAATATACTATCTGGTCCAACATCACACAACAATATAAAGTACAAACGAAAGAAGCCTAACAATATTTGCAAGAAAGAGTTCATACAACAAAAATCAATGCCTTTTCCCACTATGTGCGGTCGGCTACATGGATCAAATATTACACGAAAGATGCATAGTGGTGACAAAAGATACCCAACTTTTATGATCAGTCCAATTTTGCTACAAAAAAAATATTCGATATCAAGATCACATTTTACTTTTTACTTATTATGCTTATTGGTTACAGTGAGTTGAAAACAACAAAAGTGGAGCTATAGAACTTGAGACAAAGGAGCCAAAGGGAAGAGACATTATGTTGAGCAGGCCAAGCTTAACCATTTTTATTATTTTCAGGAAAACAAATTACACGAAAAATACTTGTTTTGGAAAAATTGAGGAGGGACAAGTATGCATAGCCCCCATCTACATGCATTATTTTCAACTCGTGTCAAAAAGACTAAACTTTCTTCCTTCTATAGACTACATTGAGCCTCATTTGCAATTAAATCATTCAGAGATAGCTCTTTCTCTACCCGTTTTAGCCGGACTATCTTTCATTTGATTGAGGAGCCTCTATGTCTCATTCTCATATGTCCAAACCACATTATGCAAGCTTCTGTCATCATTAAAACATCAAGAACATAGTCACAAAGAGACCATTTTTCTTAGTACTTGTAACAGTACCGAGAACAGAATACCACGTACCTGAATACTAGCAAAAGATCGAAACAAACATCAATGCCTGAACCCCCTCTGGACGCAGAGCAGCTATTGAGCAAACCCCGAATGACAGTACAAAAACTTGTCACACAAAATCCAGCATCTTTGTTCACTTTTCAATCAAGCTCATGTACCTTCTAGATAACTCCAAAGACAAATCTTGTTTGTTTTTCTTCTCGAGACATTTTCTTATCTTCATATACACCGAATAATTAGGTTTAAGACCCTTATCCATCATCTCATGAAGAATCCTGTGGGAAAGTAAAACACTTCCTTTCTTTAAATGAAGAGAAGCAAGCAAGGTATAGTTTTCATTACTGGAATAGCTATTCTTACCAGCACAATCAACCACATACTCATGCGCTTCATCGTATTTTCCCAATTCAAAATAACACTTTATCACCGCAGCATGAGTTAAACTACAAGGTTCAACACCCTTCAAAGTCATTTTATCAATAAACTTCAAAGCCAAATCAATTTGACCATGCTTACATAACAAACGAATAATTGTATCAAACGTAAACTCTTTCGATAAACCATTTTCATTTTCCATCGTCTCAAGAACTTGACAAGCCTCAGCAAAGTTGCCAATCTTGAATAAACAACTAATCAACAAATTGTAAGTACTTCCATTTGGTTCAACACCGATTCTCTTCATCTTATCTACCAAATCAACTACTCTTTCGTAATCACCTCTCTTGCACATCATCCTCAATAAAAAGTTATAACGATCCACGTTCCTCCCGGCTTCTCCTATCAAAAACTCCGCTACATCAGAAAAACCCGAAAAACTAAGCATCTCCACCAAAACCTTTAATCCAGAACTTTGACACACACCACCAACCTCATTAAGCACATTCACAATCCTCCTTACACACTCCATACAAGAATCCTCATCCAACCTTAAAACAACCAAAAATCTAAATGCCCTTCTCCCCAAACACACCCTTTTCGAGTTAAAATCCCTCAAAATCTGAACCATAGCATCAAAATCCTTCAACAAACCACAATTATCAACAACACAACAACCAATCTCAGGATCACAACAAAGCTCGGGATGTGAAACATTAAGCCAACGAAAAAACATCAATGCTGAAACTCTTTGACTAGCTAATTCATCAAAAATGTAAATAACTGAAGCCATAGACAATGAAACATTCATCATATTTAACCTATGTTCTAAATCATTATCACCTTCAATAATCAATGTAATGATTTGAGAAACTTGTTTGGAAGTAGCATATGGTTTATTCTTGTAAGAAGAATAAGGGTATGAAGAAAAGTACCTTGGAGTATGAAACTGAAAACAATCATGAAAAGGGGGTGTGAGAGAGTGAAATGGGAATGACCCAGATGAAGAAAGTGAAGAACTTTGTGATTGGAAATGCAAAAGGGTCGTTGAAAATGGGGTTTTTGAGAAAAACCTGCAAATTTTGCAGAGGTTTGGAATTCTTCTCATAGGAACAGGGTGACGAGGTTGTTGTCGAAATCTAAGGTAACCAAACCATTGAGGTAACAAAACTTGTGTGTTTGGTTTTTCTGAATTTTGGGCTTTGCATTTTGTAGTAGTTTCTCTTTCAGAAAATTTTATCCTACACCCCTATATTTATACCCTCACCCCCAATATTTTATTTAAACTACCCATTTTACCTTCACCACCCCTACGTTTAAAGCCTTTTCAACAATAATTTTATCATTAGTGAAAAAAATTAAAATCATCATTTTTTTTTTATAAGAAGTCAAACTAACTGACTAAAATTGACAATAATTATCACAATGAAACAAAGGCATGCTGACAAGAAAATAAACAACCCTAAACACTTTGAATGACTCAATGTTTATCCCCATCGAATTTCTATAATGTAAATCTTTGTTAATGCTTACCGTTTGACTCGGCTTTTTTTCAGCTTCTCTACATTTTTAAGGAGAAGTTAGGTCAAACACAATATCAATAAAGTACCTTCTTAAAAAAGTATTTTTTTTTTTAGAGAGAAATGTCAGCAACACACATTCTAACATACACTTTCCAACACACTCTCTTTGATTGGTTAAAATTCACATAGGTCCCACTAAATCACGTGGGTCCCATATAAATTTGGTGGGTCTCATGTGAATTTTAACCAATCAAAGAGTGTGTTGAAAAGTGTGTGTTAGAAGGTGTGTTGCTAGCATTTCTCTTTTTTAGAATGCATAAAATTGAATGGAATGAGCTTTGACCAAAAGTTGTTGAATGTTACTTCAAAAAACTACTTCTTGACAATTTATTTCACAAGCACTTCTCTTCAACTCATCCTGGCAACCTTTTCTTTTATTTTTTTCAATATGTTTTTTTCTTCCATTTTTTTTTATATCGGTCCATTTAATTTTTTTTTAAGGAGGGTCCATTTAATTTTATTATCTATTTTTGAAGGAATTTTATTATCTTTTTATCACTTATATATTAATTTCAATATCTTTTAATTATCACAACCTCACAAATATTTTTATTCACTCTGTCATTGAATGACACCGAATATTTTTATTCCCTTTCTTCAACCTCGGAAATATATACACGCACACATTAGCGTTAAGAGTAATATTTTATGTCCGTCTGTCTGTTTTTTTTGGTTACGCTAATGCGTCTAATTCTTTTTAATGTTGCGTAATGCGTATAATTATTTTTATAAAATTTTGATTTTAATTAAAAGTACAAGTGTAGTTGCCTAAAAATATTATACTTATATATATTTTACACATTTGTATTGTAACAAACTATGCATATGTTTTTCTTATTAAAAAAACTATTTTTTCAATGACACCAGCAATGTAACAAATATAATATTATATAATATAAATTCTTATCTTTTTTACTGACACTAAAAATATGGTATTCTTATAAAAAAAAATTGTTATAGAGTATAATTGAAAAAGAAAAAACTAACTATTCACATTATATATACACACATATACATATTATAGATATTATATAATCAAACAACAAAAGATCATAGTTGCAACAACAACACTCCACAACTTTATTCGAATGTGTGGATTTGAAGATGAAGAGATTAATAAATGTGATGTTATCTCTGAATATATGATTGAGCGTGACAAAGAAAGCAATATAAATGAAGAAATCAGTTCATATAATCCAAGACGAGTACAAGATGGAGGCTTCATGAATAAAGTTAGAAATCAAATAGGAGTTGCGTTGATGGAGAAGAGAAACGTTTGAGTTTGTGATGATTTATGTTTTTTTTTTAAAATAATAATAATTATTGTTTTTAATTTTTCAAACTAATTTGATATTATTTATGTTATTATTTGAGCCTCCTTAAATTATTTCTCCTATTCAAATATTTAACAAGTCATTTATATGATGATACAAATTTGTATTTATGTTACGCAAAACAAACGTCATTGAGTAAATATAGTATTTATAAAAATATATCTTTTATATTTTAAATATTTTTTGAAACATTTTTTCCTTCAAAAATAACGAACACATGGTGACCTAGGGTGGGTCTTCCACCAAACAAGCAAAATCTGAAGCACCACGGCCACCAGGCCACCAACGCGAACCACCACGATCCTTACGATGACAAATGACCAACAATATAACAAAAAAAATATAATCTAAATTCTTTTTTTTTAATGACACCAACAACAATCTTTATTATAGAAAAAGTTGTTTAAGGGTATAATTGGGATAACGAAAAAGTAAGTATAAATATATTTTTTTTAGAGGAAAGTAAATATAAATATATTCATGTAGTTTGTTACACTTTTTTAATGATAAAGAAAAAAAAATTAGACATATATATATTCATATCGTGTTTGTTACATTCTTTTTAATATTTAAAGTTATTTTTATCATCAATCATCAATACTAAACATGATTGACCCACACGTGGGTTATGCAATACCAATTGGCATAGCAAAACACATGAAATATATAATCAAGAAAAGTAACATCATGATTATGAATTGATGACAGAACTACATTTCCAACGATACAAAAACCATCAAAAGCACATAATCTAAAACAAATATAAATGGATTGCAAGAAGCAATCCCTTAATAACAAGTTAAGATGATGATGAGATCCTACGTTGATGCTGGCGCGTCCACCGATGCGCCTCCAGCGGGAGACCGGCTTCACCTATCGGAGGTGGGGCGAAAATTTGAGCTTTCTATTCGTAGCGATACAAGTAAAAAGGTACCTTCTAAACTTGAAGGATACGAAGCTGATGCAAACATCGAATCAAGAAAAACCGTTAGTTTTCCAAAAAAGAAAGAGACGTAGAGGTTGGGTTTGAGAAGCCATTCCGACAACAAATAGCTACGAGATATCTACAAGCCAATAATTAAACTTGACATTCAAAACATACCACTCAACCACATAAACCAAATTGTCAATTTTGTCTCTAACTTATATATATTTAATATCTTACTTATATATATTTAGAGAAATGGTATTTCTACAACTACTTTTTGACAACTCTTTAAACATCTCTCTCTCTCTCGTACTCTTATGTGTTTTTTATTCTCTCTCTTCTCCTTTCTCTCTCCATTGTTTTTGTCCAATCACAATAGGGTTGATGTTGGAATTGAAATTTTGATAATTGCATGTAGTTTATAATTGAATGTAGTTGCTTTAATTGATGTTTGAATGATGTTAGAGTATAATGTGGTTTTGAATGGTGGCAAAAGAACATATTTTGAGTATGATTGATACTTTGGACACAAAGTGTTTGATAAAATGGTTCAATGACAATTATATTGATTATTTAGTTAGTTTAGGTTATGAGAATTAAATTGAATGATGTTTAGGTTATGATGGAAATGAGGCACACAAATTATATTGAAATGATGATTATATTGAATGGTTTTAGGTTTATCTATGTTTATGTTTATTGAAATGTGAATGTTTATGTTAATGTTGAAATGATGATTATAATGATTATATTGAATGTTTATGTTTATATTGAAATGCGAAGGTTATAATGTGAAGGTTATATTGAGATGTGAATGATTATATTGAAATGTGAAGGTTTAGTTTAGATTATATTGAAATGATGCACACAAAGTGTGTGATTAGGTTATGAAAATGATGTTAAATTTTTAATTGTTTGTGTAGATATGTCTGAGCAGAACCCAATTGATCCACCTAAAATGATTGGTGGTAGGCGTTACCAGAAGGAGAAGGAGAGGAGAAATGCACATTTACCGAAAGAGGGGAAGAGGTCAGAGGGGGGATGGTTCAGGGACTTCGCAGGCTACACATCCTGAAGAGTCACAGGTTGTTGACCTGTCCGAGCTGGAGTACCTGAATTATCAAGATCAGGTACACCACGATGTCACTGATGGTGGATATGACCAGGATCATATACCAGAGCAGCAGTATAGACCAGACAACGATGACATTGCTGCAGCGGCTGCCCTATCAGTGTTACCTTTGGAGCCTCCCTTTCCTGGAGAACAGAAAAATATATCTCTGCTGCACTCTTATGCCAATCATGTAGCATTGCCGTTTAGGTATAATTCAGATAACGTAAGTGTTATTTTTTTTACTTTTTAATCATGTGTGTTTGTTTAAATATGGGTTAATAGTGTTTTACCCCCTGTAATATAGGGCATTTTTGGTTTTACACCCTATAAAATATTTTTTTTAGATTCCGTCCTTGTAAAATAAATATTCTTTACGATTGCCCCCTGACCCCTATGACTCATTAGAATCTCTTACATGGCGCTCATATGGATATTTTTTTATTTTTGATTTTTTTTTTGGATGCCACGCGTAAAAAACATAATACACATCATTTATACTTAAAAAATTTAAACTCTGAAAATTAATTTTCAAAAATTTAAAAAAATCAGAAAAAATTCAGATTATATTTTGAAATATAATAAAAAACTCTGGAACTTAATTTCCAATATAAAATAAAAAAAATTGGAAAATATATTTCGAAAACTAGAAAAATAAATTCAAAATTAAAATAAGTTCAATTTTTTTCTTAAATAAAAAAGTTTGGTTTAATTTTTCTAAAAAAATAAAAATTCAGGAAAATAAGAAAAGTTTCTATTTATATTAAAAAAAATATTTTCGTAACAATAATAATATTTTTTTTGAAATAAAACTTTTATTTTTTCTAAAGAAATAAAATTCTAGAAAATAAGAGAAGTTTTTAAATAAAAATATATATTATTTTTGTAAAAAAAATATCAAATATTCTGGAAAATAAAAGGTATTTTTTTGTAATAATTTTTTTAAAAAAAAGAAAAATTCTGGAAAAAAATTATTTTGAAAATTTTTTTAGACTTTTTATTTCCAGAATTTTTATATTGAATTGAAATCTGAACTTTTTTTAATTTTGAAAATTAAGTTGCGGATTTTTTTATTTTTTTGAGAAAAAAAATCTGAACTTTTTATTTTGAAAGTTAATTTTTTCGATTTTTTAAAATTTTCGAAAATTAATTTTCAGATTTTCAAATTATTTTAAATTTTTTGTGTTTTTTTCTTATTTTTAATTAAATATGATGAGTTAAATGAATTATACACGTGGCCAATGAAAAAATAAAAAGAAATATCCACATCAGCGCCACGTAAGAGATTCTGCTGAGTCATAGGGGTCAGGGGGCAATCCCGAAGAATCTTTATTTTATAAGGACGAAATCTTTTTTTTTTTACAGGGGGCAAAACCAAAACTGTCATATATTACATGGGGTAAAACACTATTAACCATTTAATTATTATATCAACTTTTATGTGTGTTTTTGTTTAAGTCTTTTCTTTATGTTTAATTATTTTCTTTATATTTTCTTTATTTCAACTTTTATTATTTTCTTTATGTTTAATTATGATTTAAATTGGTTTTGTTATGTGTTTTTTTAAATTTTACATGTGTTATATCTTAGGTTAAAAATATGTGAGGCAATTTAAATTTGTGATTTTTATTTTTGCATGTGTTAAGTTTTATTTTGTTTAGTTAGATGTTTACATTTTTTAAACTATGTTTATTTTCTATTATTTCAGGTTCGTAAGGTGCGTGTTGTAAAAGCGATTAATCATGGGAATAAGATTTTGAGTCTCGGACGTCCAAACGAGAATCAAAATTGGTTTTGGGGTCCGCTTAGGGAGAGCGGATTACATGATTTGGTTTATCTGGGCTACACCATTATGCCTCATGCTTTGCTGATGACATTATGCGAGAGGTAGCAACCCGAGACCAGCACTTTTCATATGCCCTTGGGGGAGATGACTGTGACTTTGGATGATGTTGCATGTCTTACGCATCTTCAAATTGAAGGGCGGATATTGAGCCATGGGAAGAAGATGTTGAGACATAAGGCCTGTGCACTTTTGGTGAGGCAGTTGGGTGTGTCGCAGACGAAGGCAGAGAAAATTTGTGGTACAGAGTATGGTGGGTACATTAGTTATCCAAAGCTGAAGGAATTATATACGAGGTACCTTGGTAGGGCAAACATATTGG
>Ga0315914_1006220_pt1 | contig 17003 bp, 10 predicted proteins | sample MpolenodulesMG_FD_203920 | JGI IMG/M metagenome (GOLD analysis project Ga0315914, IMG submission 203920) | Medicago polymorpha root nodule microbial communities from Los Angeles, California, United States - elongated nodules | ecosystem: Host-associated > Plants > Roots > Nodule | place: USA...
TCCGAATCGGAACAAAAATGAGGTATTTTAAAATACCTCTCTGCCGAATTTTTATTCTGAAAAGTCAGATAATATTCCAGATCAGAGGGTATATGAATGTAAGACCTTAGGTCAAAAATTGGGGTATAACACCCAACATAACCGCAAAAAGATGAAGAACGGCTCGCATGGCCCGGACATTTGCCCAACTCCTTTCTTGTTATCAACGATTGTAATTTATTCATTTTATCTTGTATGTTATGCATGTGATTAAATCATAAAATTTTAGGTCATGTCTTTAGTTGGTAAAAAATTTAATATGGTTAAAGCTTAAATTTATGTAATATATTTTATTCTATATAACAATTGAAAATATATTAATTATGTTTTTTTATTAATTACAATATAAAAATTAATCCAAGAAGTAAACAATAAATTACATGACAAAAAAAAAATGCAAGAGCATAGAATGATATTGTAAGAGTTCTTTTTAAGCTTTTCCACCCAAGGCATTCCTACCCGGCTCGAATGTTTAGTTACTAATTTATGTTTATCCTTCTTTTAGGTCCTAAAATACTTTCATGCACACGGTTTATGTCCCTTCTAAAGTCAAATTTGTTTAATTAACCTTACACTCTTCAATTTTTTAATTAATTTTCGTAAAAATGTTTAGAAGATTATAAAATTGCATTTACTAATATTTTATAATCTCTTAGTATGACATGATTAAACATGAATTTTTTCAACCTCAAAAGTTCAAGATAAAAGTATACAAAATCAGAACATAAAAATCAAATTTTAAGCTTGTTTTTTTGTGTAGAATGTTTTTATAATGTTCTAAACATGAATGGAGTTAAATAATTAATTAATACATTTTTAGAATAAATGAGGGACTTAAACTATGTGCAGGATTTTTTTGTTGACTAAAAAGAATAAAAATAAAATACATAATATACTTTTTTTTTGAAGAAAAATACATAACATACTTAATGGGTTATATTTTGTAAGGTATAAAAACATATTTAACAAATAAAATTATTAATAAATACAACACTAATGCTCAATTTACAACTATATTGAACTATTTACCAAGATGTTACAAATACAAGAAGAAAATAGTTAAACGGAATGAACATCCAAGGTACATTTTTGCTTTTGTTATGAAGTGGTACATTGTGATCCATTCAAGATGATTTTGGTTATCTTTTTTGTTTTTTGGCGCTCTAAATAAGCATTCATGGATACACGAGTTCAAGAATGATTTGAACTAGTTGATAGCATTTCTTCTCCAAAAGATATTATCAATGCTCTATTCATCAATGCCCGTCATATGCGAAGAAATATATCAAAAGAGAGAGGAACAACACGATAATGGGATGCCACTGGAATAGGTGGCCCAAGTACTACAATTACATATTTTATAATAAGTAGTTTTAACAACTCACATTTAATCAAAGAAATCACACTCGTAGTATTGAGATTTTTTTTAATCTTTGTTGTAATGAACAATAGACCCAATAAAACAAAGAAGACAAACATATATAACATCGGTAATGACTTCCAATGTATCATCCCTATAAAAATGATGCAAAAATTCAGGAGTTTTTCTTCCATGGCAATGGATCCAGGGAGACAAAATGGCAATGTTTTAGATGATTAAGAGAATAAACAAAAACAAAAAAAAATTGTTTGAAATTATGAATAATAGATAATAAAGAAGTTTTATATGTACATAAAGACATAGCCAAATGACAGGGAATTAGTGAAGCAACAATCTCACAATTTTTTGCAAGATCAAATTTGTGCAAATAGATAAATATTCAAAGGTTTGAAGAAATTGAATTTGTCATTATAAGTCGTGTTAAAGATGAGAATGAACTCATATATTTATAACGAGTTTAAAGTTATCTTTTTCTGATAGAGAAAAGGACACGTGTTGGTGAGGTGTCTCAATAGATAAGAATTTGTGTATTATGTATAATAAAGTAAAATAATAAAGTTTGTAATTTCAGTCAAAAAGATAAGTTAAAATGACTAATTTTAAATAAATAAAAAGTTTCAATTAATATTGTACATAAATATAAAATAAATAAATAAATAATGAATACATGTTCTCATGGATCTAGTCATCAAATATTATATTTTTATTTATTTTATTCTCTATACTAAGAATGTGATCATATCTTAAATTTTTTGGTCTTATCTTTTAATTTGTAGAAATTTTAATATGGTCAAAGCTTAAATTTTTTGTTATATGTTTAATTAGTATAAAATTATGTTTATATTTTGTATATATAATTATTAAAATATATTATTAATTACAAATATGTAAACGCTTAAACCAAAAAGCCAACAATAAACTACATGACAAAGGCCGAATAACACTTGAATGAGTTGATAAAGGTTCTTTTTAAGTTTTATTAGAGATCATGTGTTCGAATCCATCATTTAGAATGCTATATTGTTAAACCTCTTGAGGGAGATTTTTGGCATCCGATGCATTCCTACCTCACTCGAACGATTAGTTTTTACCGTTGCTCGAAGAAGATATTGGATCACACCAAAAAATTACAAGACAAAGTTGAAAAAAAAACATTTATATTCTTTGAAACAAAATATTTATATTAGAAATAAAAAAATAAATAATATCCATTTATTCAAAATATGGACTAAATTTATAATCTTAATATAATTAAGAAATAAAATTGTTGTGTTTATATTTTGAGACTAGTTGTTATACACTTATGCTGCAAAGCTTTTTGTATACGTGGATCCAATGAAAACATATTATAATGTCACTTTGTTACGTTAAGTATCTTCATAAATATATTTATATGGTAAATATTGAAAGGATGCACGTTAAAAAAGTTTTATACTTACATTGTATGCAAATCAAATCATAATGTGCTTAAATAGGTTTTTCAAACCTACAAAATGGTGTCTTTTTTTTTTTTTTTTTGAATAACCAAAATTGTGACATTTTAAGTTTAGTTATTACTTAATTTTTATCGTTGTTTTAGGCTCTAAAAGGTTTTCGTGCATGTTTTTTAAAATATCCTTACACTCTTCAATTATTGATATTTTTTGAAAATGTTTACAAGATTATAAAAAGTTTATTTAATAAAATTTATAATCTTTTAACATGACATGTATTAACCATTAATTTTTTAAACATATGAAGTTTAAGATAAGAGTAAAGTACACAATATCTCTTGAATGATTCATGGGCTAATATTTCTTAGAATAAAGAGATCGATGATTTGACTGATCGTTAATTTCAGTTGGTGGTTGGAAGAAAAAAGAAGAAGTCAAATGATCTAACTAAGGCTAGAAAAGGGTTCAAGGTTGGTGCTTCCAACCGCTCGCCTCACTAGTTTTTGTTGTAAAAATTAGTCATGATAATTATCTCTAAATAATATTCAAAGTAAATATATACACATGAATTAAATATAAGCAAAAAGGAGATAAATAAACTTAGTTGTGAAATTTTGTATAGCTATACACTGATACAACTCTATCAACATCTTCTGTCAACAACTCATATGTAAACTGCAAAACAATAAACCATTATCTAACCTGAGGCGTGAAATAGCCACTATCCTTGAGGATTTTATCCGCCTCATAAGCGCATATCCTCCTAGGATACAACAGGTCCCTCCCCAATATGAAACATAACAGGAGGTAACATAACAACTCAAATTTATCTCAAAAATAACATGAGATGTAACCCAAGAATTAGCTTTTACTATTGTGAGTAGGCTTTGTAATTTTGTTAGGAAAGAATAGTTGTTTTTGTTTCTACTAATCAAGGGCTAGCAGGAAGAAAAGAGCTTTTCTCCTCATCTTTTTTTGTTCACGTCAAAAACTATTTTATATGGCAACAAATAATGGCTCAATCATGCAAGAATAAAGCCACAATAATAGCTAATAAATTTTAAACGTTGTGAAAGAAAAAGTAACTGCCTTGACTCAGTAAACAAGTTAAGTGTGCTAAAATAAGTTATAATTGTATTAACTTTTGAAATATATTATATAAAAATACAACAGTTTTTAGGGACAACGATGCCTCTTGCTTTTAGTTCGTTTTATCTATTTTGATCTTTCTTTTTCCAGCTTCTTGGATGGTTTTGGTTTATATCCCTCTTATTTTGTATGTTTATCTTTCTATTAATATGATTAGGGTGATGCAGTAGGAGATCTCTCTATTCCCCATTACTTTAGCTTTAAAAATTTAAGTAAATTCAAGAATATATCTGAAATACCTATTTAAGTGAAGTATTTTACAATGTTCTAAACATGATTGAAGTGAAATAATTCAGGAATACATTTTTAAATAAAAGGATGAATAAAACTTTGTGTGGGAAATTTTTTGGGGACTAAAAAAACAATAAGAATTACGTAAATAATATAATAGAAAATTTACTTTATCGTATTAATTGGTGCTTTCATTGTGAGAGGATCCCATGCCATACCTGTATCACCCATCCTACACTCCATCTCATTCGACCATGGCTACAATTTTACCTTCATCACCATCACATGACCCACCCACGAATGAATTGTTACAAACTTGTCAAAAAATCTTAAGAGATTTAACCGAGTTAAACAAAGTTTCCCAACAATCTCTCAAAATAGCATGCTCAAAAATATTCCAGAAGCTTGAAAAATTGAAAGAAAATTTGAAAGAAGAGAGTCTTGAGGAAAAAGAAGTTGAACCACATGAAGAAGAAAGTCAGTGTCTAAGAGTAGCGTCTCTTAAGAAACCACATGTCAACACCACTTCAGCACCACCGCCGAGGGCACCACCGCACAACACAACTCTGATGTCACTACCGCAATCGAAGTCACTGAATCCACCATTGAATCAACTAAATCTGCTCAAAACTCAGCCACCATCATCGTCGATCTCTTATCTTTCAAGATGATTTTTTTTACATGTCTTTCTCTTTGTGCTCTAATTAAGCTTTCACATATACACGGATTTAAGAATGATTTAAACTAATTGATAGAATTTCCTCTCCAATCTTCTGATAGTTATTATCGATGCTCGAGTCATCGATGCCTTATAAAAATTCAACAAAACGTCATTATTACGAGAGAGGTACAACATGATAATGACACCCCATTGGAAGAGGAGTTCCTCATAATATATGACTAATTTTTTTTTGAGCAAGTAATTTTATCAATCCGTATTTAGTCGAATAAGAATTCACAGTCACTTTGGGATTTATTTTAATTTTCGTCATATAAAACAATAGACCAGATATAATAAAGAATCCGAACAAAAATGACATCATCAATGACCTCTATAGTATCAGTCATATTTGAAAATGATGCAAAAATTTGGGAGTTTTTCTCCCTTGACAATGGATTCAGGGAGACAAAATCGCAATCGTTCAGAAAGTTGAGAGAATACAAAAATGTTTAAAATTGATAACAACATAGGATAACAAATCTTTATGTGTACATAAAGACAAACACAAATTATAGAGAACCAATAAAGGACCAACTTTACAATTTTTTGCAAGCTCAAATTTGTGCAAATGGATAAAAATTCAGAGGTTTCAAGAAGTTGGATTTTTCATTTGAAGTGATGTCAAAATTGAGAATGAACATATATATATTTATAAGAAGTTCAGAGTAATAATCTTTTTTATGATAGGGGGAAAGACACGTGTTGATAAGATGATTTAATAGATAAGAATTTGTTATCATGTATAATAAAGTAAAATAAATTATTTTTAAAATTCAGTCAAAAAGAGAATTTAAAATGACTAATTTTAACAAAAAACTATTTCAATTAATATTGTACATAAATATAAAATAAAATTAATAAACAACGAATACATGTTCTCATTAATATTATTTTAATCAATATGATATATATAACGAACAATAAACTATCTTTCCGACACAAGATGTACCACAGAAGATACCCAAAAATTACAACAAACATTTTGCATAAAGAATCAAAATTAGCCAATAACCGCTCATAAGAAAGGGTTTTGGCATCAATTATGAAAGTTATATGGAAAGATAACAAATTTAGCTTTAAACCACCAAAAGGAGAGAAGCTTAACATTCTTCAGAAGCTGAGCAGGTGAATTCTCTTGACCAGGGAATAATCTCTCATATCTTTCCTTCCATATCACCCACGGTCTAGCAAACCAGGTCAATTGCATGAGAGAGCATCTTGAATTTACAAAACCTGAAGAGGTATCAAACTGATAAAAATGATCCAAATGTAAAATGGATCCCCCAAATAAACACCAAGCCAATGCCGAACATGCTGCCAAATATGACAAAAAAGACGACATGATAAAAACAAAGGGGACTCTGGTTTATGTTGACCGCAACCACTAACACACAGCTGAGCCTCGGGAGGAAAAATGCCTCTACGAAACAAGTTTGTCTTAGAAGGCAATCTATTCCGAAAAAGATGACAAGCAAACACCGAGACCTTCAACGGGACATCCTTCCTCCATAAGAGTGTCGTAGGGACATGATCGGTCGAAGGCGTGTGCGATAGGCCCCACTGACTATATACCCCTCAACAGGATCATGAGTCCACCTCCATACATCTTTAGTATCAACCTTCATCATAATTGTTAGCAAAAAAATCCTACACTCCTCTACCATATCCTCCTCCCACACCCATAACCTCCTCCGCCAATTCCAAGCCTTCAGTCTTGCATCCCACCCCCAAGCAAACACTTGCGCCACAATAGCCATTTTATTTTTTGATAAATCATACAAACGACAAAACTCATCACAAAGAGGGACATCACTAACACACCTATCCAACCAAAAAAGAGTACTAGCACTGTTACCGACATTTAGATGTAAATTGTCAAGAAACCAACTACCCAACACTGAACCACCACCATCACATATGCTAATTGTCTCCCTCCACCACACCGACCCCTCCTGACCACCAGCCTGCAACCGCCCCTTAGATTGTATCTAGCGGCCAAAATTCTAAACCAAAGACCCTCTCTATCCACCACCATCCTCCAACACTATTTGTCTAGCAACACAAAATTAAACTCCCTAATTCTGCTTACCCCCAAGCCACCAACCTCCTTATGCAAACAGATACACTCCCAATCAATCCAAGTAATTTTCCTATTATGCTCACCAAAAAAAAAAATGAATTAAAAGAGATTCAATAGAGACAATGATACCTAAGGGAGTTTTGAAGAAAGAAAGAGCATAAACATGAAGCGAAATCAGGATAGACTTAAGAAGAACAAGACGACAACCAAACGAAAGATGTCTGCTTTTCCAACCGGACATGCGAGACTTAATACAATTAACAACAGAGTCCCAATAATTCAACCACGAGGATCGCCACCAACAGGAAGGACCATGTACAAAATAGGCAAACTTCCAACACCAACAAGCTTCAAGTAACCAAGACCGGAAAACTTTAACACCAACAAGCTCACTTTAGTGAAAATTCACTTTTAAACCCAACATAGCCGCAAAAAGATGAAAAACAGCTCGCATGGCCCGGACATTTGCCCGACTCCTTTCTTGTTATCAACGATTATAATTTATTTTTATTTTATCCTCTATGCTATGCATGTGATCAAATCATAAAGTTTTAGGTCATGTCTGTAGTTGGTAGAAATTTTAATATGGTTAAAGCCTAAATTTATGTAATATATTTTATTCTATATATCAATTGAAAATATATCAATTATGTTTTTTTTATTAATTACAAATAAAAAAACTTAATCCAAGAAGAAAAAAATAAATTACTTGACAAAAAAATCCAAGAGCATAGAATAAGATTGTGAGAGTTCTTTTTAAGCTTTATCAGAGATCATCATGTGTTTGAATTTGGTGTTACAATTTTTAAGGGAGATCGTTTCCACCCAATGCATTCCTACCTGGCTCGAATGTTTAGTTACTAATTTTTATTTTATTCTTCTTGTAGGTCCTAAAATACTTTCATGCACGCAGTTTATGTTCCTTCTAAAGTCAAATTTGTTTATTTAACCTTACACTCTTCAATTTTTTAATTAATTTTCGCAAAATTGTTTAGAAGATTATAAAATTTCATTTACTAATATTTGTAATCTCTTAATATGACATGAATTAAACATGAATTTTTTAAACCTCAAAAGTTCAAGATAAAAGTATACAAAATCAGAACATGGAAATCAAATTTTAAGCTTGTTTTTTGTGTAGAACTTTTTTTATAATGTTCTCAACATATATTGAGTTAAATAATTAATTAATACATTTTTACGATAAATTTGGGACTTATACTATGTGCAGGAATTTTTTTGTTGACTAAAAAGAATAAAAATAAAATACATAATATACCTTTTTTTAAGAAAAATACATAACATACTTAATGGGCTATATGTTGTAGGGTATAAAAACATATTTAACCAATAAAAGCAACACTAATTCTCAATTTACAACTATAATATATGAGATTTGAACTATTTACCAAGATATTACAAATACAAGAAGAAAATAGTTAAACGGAATGAATGTCCAAGGTACATTGTGGATCCTTTCAAGATGATTTTGGTTATCTTTCTTTCTTTTCGTGCTCTAAATTAGCATTCATGGAGCAACACTAGTGCTCAATTTACAACTATAATATATGAGATTTGAACTATTTACCAAGATGTTACAAATACAATAAGAAAATAGTTAAACAGAATGAACATCCAAGGTACATTTTTGCTTTTGTTATGAAGTGGTACATTGTGGATCTTTTAAGATGATTTTGGTTATCTTTCTTTCTTTTTGTGCTCTAAATAAGCATTCATGGATATACTAATTCAAGAATGATTTGAACTAGTTGATAGCATTTCTTCTCCAAAAGATATTATTGATGCTTGATTCATCAATGTCCCGTCATATGTGAAGAAATATCACAAAAGGGAGAGGAACAACACGATAATGAGATGCCGCGGGAAGAGGTGACCCAAGTACTACAACTACATATTTTATAATAAGTAGTTTTAACAATCCATATTTAATCAAAGAAATCACACTCGTAGTATTAAGATTTTTTTTAATCTTTATTATAATGAACAATAGACCCAATAAAACAAAGAAGACAAACAAATATGACATCATTAATGACTTTCAATGTATTATCCCAATAAAAATGATGCAAGAATTCAAGAGTTTTTCTCCCATGGCAATGGACCCAGGGAGGCAAAATGGCAATGCTTTAGATGATTAGAGAATAAACAAAAAAAAAAAAAAAAATTGTTTGAAATTATGAATAATAGATAATAAAGAAGCTTTATATGTACATAAAGACATAGACAAATGACAAGGAATTAGTGAAGCAACAATCTCACAATTTTTTGCAAGATCAAATTTGTGCAAATAGATAAATTTTCAAAGGTTTGAAGAAATTGGATTTGTAATTATAAGTGGTGTTAAAGATGAGAATGAACTCATATATTTATAACGAGTTCAGAGTTATCTTTTTCTGATAGAGAAAAGGACACGTGTTGGTGAGGTGTCTCAATAGATAAGAATTTGTGTATTATGTATAATAAAGTAAAATAATAAAGTTTGTAATTTTAGTCAAAAAGATAATTTAAAATGACTAATTTTAAATAAATAAAAAGTTTCAATTAATATTTTACTAATAAAGTAAAATAATAAAGTTTGTAATTTAAGTCAAAAAGATAATTTAAAATGACTAATTTTAAATAAAGAAAAAGTTTCAATCAATATTTTACATAAATATAAATAAATTAATAAATAATGAATACTCTCATGGATCTTGTCATCAAATATTATATTTTTATTTATTTTATTCTCTATACTAAGAATGTGATCATATCTTAAATTTTTTGGTCATATCTTTTAATTGGTAGAAATTTTAGTATGGTCAAAGCTTAATTTTTCTTATATCTTCAATTAGTATAAAATTATATTTTTATTTATTTTATCCTCTATACTAAGAATGTGATCATATCTTAAATTTTTTGGTCATATATTTTAATTGGTAGAAATTTAATATGGTCAAAGCTTAAATTTTTTTAATTAGTATAAAATTATGTTTAAATTTTATCTATATACTTGTTAAAATATATTATTCAATTGTTTTATTAATTACAAATATGTAAACTTAAACCAAAAGTCAACAATAAATTACGTGACAAAGACCAAATAACACTTGAATGAGATATCCTTAAAAAAAACACTTGAATGAGATAGTAAAGGTTCTTTTAAGTTTTATCAGATATCATGTGTTCAAATCTGCTCAGAATGCAATATTGCTAAATCTTTTGAGGGAGATATTTGGCACCCTATGCATTCCTACCTCACTCGAACGATTAGTTTAAGATATTGGATCACACCAAAAAATTAGAAGACAAAGTTGAAAGAAAACATTTATATTCTCTGAAACAAAATATTTATATTTGAAATAAAAAATAAATTATATCGATTTATTCAAAATATGGATTAAATTTATAATCTTAATAATATAATTAAGAAATAAAATTATTTTGTGTTTATATTTTGAGACTAGTTGTTATGCACTCATATTGCAAAGCTATTTGTATATGTGGATCCAATGAACACATATTACCTGTGACTCTGTTGTGTGAGGGGATGCACCTGCATCCCCTGGTTTTCTAAATTCACTTGCACTAATATGGTCTGTTTATATTTTTACGCACTCTGAATATGTAATCTTGCACTTGTTTACCTACTAACTTTTGTTTTGTATTTAATATTGATAGTTTGTTGAATAACTACTATTCAATATTGGTGATTAGTTTTCATTCTGAAACTTTTTTCTACAAAATATATATAAAAAAACCACAGGGACCTAGACTTAATTCATGTTTTGAACTAATACGTGAATCGTAATCCTTAATCAATTGAATAAAGCCACTATACTATTCGATTGTCTTTTAATTAATTTCAATAAATATTTAGAATTTCCTTTTTCAAGTCTCTACAAAATAAAATCAAACTTTTTAGTCTTTGTAACATTTTTCTTTAGCTTTTTAGGGACAAAAAGTGATGACAAATTTTTGTATAGCGGCTAAAAATGTTGATGAAGAATTTTTACTGGGACTAAAATAATGAAGAAAAATATTACAAGGACTAAAAAGTGCAATTTTATTTTATAAAGATTAAAAAATAATTTATGAATATCTATAGGGACCATTTAATTAATAAACTTTTTTTTTTTAAGAAACTAAACTAGCACATTAAAATTGACATAAGGTAGATTTGAACGTGAGACTTAAGAGAAGATACTGCAAGGTATCAAGCTAACACCATCAAGTCAACCCAACTGAGATTCTAATTTATTGTTTGTTAAATTAATTCCTATACAATTTATAGAGTTAAATAACTTTTTCATTCAAAAAAATATTACAAATTTTTATTTTAGTTTTAAAAAAATGAAATATTTTAGTTGTTTCATTTATGGTCTTTAATGAAATAATTTTAACATGTCATTGACATTTTTAACATGTGGATATATATCTTGAACATAAAAAGGTCATAACCTTGATGTTAATATGAATATGTAAGTTTGCCCCACACACATATACTATCATAGGTATCATAGCCGTGATTTTAATATGAATATATAAGTTTTCCCCACACACGTGTGTATACAGATATACTCCACAATTGAAGTTTAGAAGTTTGCATCCCCTAAGCTAGAGTCTTGGCTCCGCCACTGCATATTATAATGTCATTTTGTTACGCTAGTTTCTAAAGTATCTTAACAAATATACCTTTATGGTAAATATTGAAAGGATGCACATTAAAAAAGTTTTATAATGACATTGCATGCAAATCAAATCATAATGTGCTTAAATAGGTTTTTTCATCCCCACAAATGGTGTCATTTTTATTTTTGAATAATCAAAATGTTGGCATTTTAAGTTTAGTTATTACTTAATTTTTATCGTTGTTTTAGCCCCTGAAAGATTTTCATGCATGCACGTTTTGTCCCTTTCTAGAACAATGTTTTTTAAAATACCCTTACACTCTTTAATTTTTTAATGAAATTTTGTGAAAATGTTTACAAGATTATAAAAAATTCATTTAATAAAATTTATAATCTTTTAACATGACATGTATTAACCATGAATTTTTTAAACATATGAAGTTTAAGATAAGAGTAAAGTAAGCAAAATCTCTTGAGTGATTCTTTTGCTAATATGTCTCAAAATGAAGAGATCGATGATTTGGCTGATCATTAATTTCAGTTGGTAAGGCTAGTAAAGTGTTCAAGATTGGTGTTTCCAATCGCTCGCCTCACTAATTTTTAGGGGACAACGGTCCCTCTTGCTTTTAGTTCGTTTTATTTATTTTGGTGTTTCTTTTTTCTATATCTTGGAGGGTTTTGGTTTATGTCTCCCTCTTATTTTGTACGTTTATCTTTCTATTAAAATGATTAGCATGATGCAGTAGGAGACCCCTCTGCTCCCCATAATTTTAGCTTAAAAAAAGTAAACAAATTCAAGAATATATCAGGAATACCTATTTAAGTGAAGTATTTTATAATGTTCTAAAAATGATTGAAGTAAAATAATTCAGGAATACATTTTTAACTAAAAGGAGGAATAAAACTATGTGTAGGAAATTTTTCGGGAACTGAAAAAACAATAAGAATTACATAAAGAATATACTTAAAACGGCTACATTTTGTAGCGTCTAAAAACATAATTAACTAAAAAAATTATTAATAAAAGTGACAATAATGGTCATTTGTAATAGTCCTTTATGATATATGAACTATTTACATATAGGTTACAATTATAAGAAGATAGCAATTAAAAGAAATGCAAATCATCCTTAAAAAAAAAAAATGCAAATCTAAGGTACGTGTTTGATTTTGTTATGAAGTGATACACTGTGGATCCTTTTAAGATGATTTTGATTATCTTTCTTTATTTATCTATATGCTCTAAATTATAGTTAAGCATTCATGGATACACGAATTCAAAAAAACTAATTGATTGCATTTCCTCTCCAATTTACTGGAAGTTATTATCGATGCTGGAGTCATCAATGCCCCATCAAAATTCAACAAATATCACAACTAAGAGAGAGAAACAACACGATAATGACATGGCGTTGGAAGAGGTGACCAAAATAACACAACTATATATTTTATAATAAGTAATTTTACCAACTCATATTTAATCAAAGAAATCATAGTTGCATTAAGATTTTTCTTAATCTTTGTCATAGCGAACAATAGATCAAATATAACAACAAACAAATATGACATCATCAATGACTTTCATAGTAACATCCGTCTAACAATGATGCAATTTTTTTTGGAGTTTTTCTCTCATGACAATTTTTTTCTGGAGGCTCAAATTGATTTTACAAAGGATAATAATAATATAGAAGGATGGCTTGAAAGGCTCAATGTACCAAAGGAAAAATGTGTCGTGTGTATTATAACTCAACCGATTGTCCGTAAAGAACGACCGCAAATTCGAGCAAAAATAGCATTCATATAGAACACTCATAATAGAAAAAATTTAAGTATCTAACAACCTAGACTGGATTGGAAATATTTGGCTATAAATCTCACTGGTTATGCTATTCAGAAAAGAGATAGTGATCCTATAAGTACCTTCAGTAGCAAGCCCCATAAAGTATCATGTTTGATGACATCTCGTCATTACGTAATTTTATATATAAATTCATCACATTTTGGAGTTCACTAGGCAATTTAAGCAGCAAGAAAAGCAGAAAAACGGAAGAAAATACAAAGAAGGAAAACATGTCACGATTTCATAAAAACGTGACACGATTTGGCAAAGCAAAAACATGCTCTCGCCATTGAGCAAAATGTGTCACGATGACCAAAACGTGACATGATTTGAGGAAACCCTAATTCAGCTATTTCTTATTCAATATGAAAACGTGTCACGATTTACTTAAAACATGACACAATTTTGGGTGAATTTCTGGGCCTATTTAAGCTGAAGTCTATTCTGAAGACAGGGGTTACAAATTCTTCTGGAGAGAAAAAGTGCGATTTGCAGACCTAGAGACTGAAGAACGAGGTGATTTCCTCCATTCTTTACCAGTATATGTATGTTTTAATTCTTTCATTGATTATGCTATTTGTAAACTCAATTATGAGTAGTTAAATTTCTTAGAGATTAGGCCTGAGATGATTTTTTGTAACCCTAATTGAAACATGTTGCTGTTAAACTCTATTTATTGTGAATGAATATCTAATTTTTATTCAATTTAATTGTTCTTAATGCTTTTTATATCTTGATCAAATATAAACATGATTTAGTGAGAATGATGACTACTGACCATAGCTTTCAACTTAGACCTAATTGAATTGTTCTAATAAACATGATTAGTCTAGGAATGGATAATCGTTTATTAGTGATAATAGGTTAACATTCGTAAAACCTTCGAAGAATATTAGACCACTTAAGGAATTAGGGTATGTAATCGGAGAAGAGAGTCATAAGTCAAGGGATTGATTAAGGCTATTTTATTAACCATCGCGGAACTATAAAATCATTCAGGAGAAATAGGTGCAGTATACCAATTAGGGGAACATAGATGATTCGAAAGACCTGATCTCATCTCTCTCTTATTCTTTAAAACCAATCTTTACTTTATGTTAAGTACTTTTATGCAATCAAACCAATCAACTGCCTAGTGACAACAAATATAAACTTTTACACATCCTAAATATTAACAATATTACTGAATTGAAATTAACACATTCCTTGTGGGAACAATCTTATTTTATTACTTTGATAGTTTTTGGTACACCTTTCAATTGTCTAGCAGTGCTCTTGAATGTAAGTGTAAACTAGCCTTCACTGTAAACGCTTTGAAACGACTTCCTAAGACTAAAACATAATTTAAGCATAAAAGAAAAGGTTGTAAAGGTTAATTCAAAGAAACAACATTTTTCATAATGCTTGAGGATCAGTACATTTTAAGATTTGAGACCACTCCGAGAGGCCACATCAGCTTAACAAAATAAAATAAAAAATGCAGAAAAATAAAATGATAGGTTGTCTTCCATCCAGCGTGTGTTTAACGTCTCCGTAACGACAATCACATAAATGCAATAAAAGTGGGTTGCCTCCCACCATGCGCTTATTTTATGTTCTTAGCTTGACAATAACATCATACTCAACCACTCCCCGGAGTAGAACCAGGAAATAATGTCGGATCAAACTCGACCCTTCTCAAGAAATCCAATACGGCTTCGCTTTCCCTTTCTTTCCTTTCTAGCATCTCAAACTCCCTTTTCTCATTCTCTTGCCTAGCTTTAAAAACGACTTTCTCTTGGTATTGAATGTATTCCAACATCCACCTATTTCCTCCAAAACGCTCAAAGATGTTTTTAGGCTCCAACTTAGCTTTCTTCATTGCCTCTTCCAATTCTTTACTTCCTTCAAATTGCACACAAGGGAGATGGAGAAAAGTGCTCAAATCAACCACCGCACTAGCCATCCTTAAGGTTAAGTCATCATATAAAACATTAGCCGCCCTAGGTTCCTCATCTTCAATTCTTGCCTGTTTTCCATTAGGGCGAACAGATGCCTTAATTGGTGCCTCACTTACTTTAGCAAGCCACTTCGAATCCAACACACACCCTTTATTTAACTTAAGATCATTTCATGTTCTTCCAACCTCCGCCGCTTCACATAATGCATTAATCAATCCACAATGTCCATAAAAAAAGCTTTCTTCTTTTCATTCGCAATTCTTTTCATGTCCTCCGCGATGATTCTTCCTATATTAATTTCATCACCCTTCATGGTTGCTTGCACTATAACCGCTCTCACCAACCGAAATTCCGAAGAGTTTCCATAACTCTCAATGGGTTGTACCACAAATGTAGCCCATTATTTAGCAATCGACTACTTATCTTTCATACTAAACTTTGTTGGCACCAACCCTTTGATTTTCTTAAGCCAAGGCACACAATCTCCACAAAGCTCCTCTTTGATCTCTTCCAAAATCCCCATATCTTCCACATCCTTGACATCTTCAATTATAGCTCTTCTAGTCTCTATTCTGCATAAAAGAGATGCCAGAATGCCAAGTAACTCATTAGTCGTATTCTCATCGAACCAAATATCTTTCCCACGAACATATGACTTGAAAATATCTTTTTCCTTTCTCTTTTGGTACTCATTCGAATCAAGTTCAATGGCAGGTGAACAATTGCACTCCTTTGCTAACCCATTAAATTTTAACCAATTCCTCTTCTCAAGTGCTTCCTTACTTCCCTCGACGAGATTTTTCTCAAGAGAGAATGATCTCTCTTCAACAAAGTCTAGATGTTTATGTTGGAACAAAGGGTGTTTCGCAAAATCACCTTTTAAGTTTTGATGATAACAAGGTATTAAAAATTGTCAATTGGATATGCTAAACTTTGTTCAAGTGTACATAACCATAATCAAAGTCTTATTCATAGAGGTTCTGGTTGGACAAGTCAAAGAGCAAAGGAATTTATATTGAAGCTTAAAGCATCTGAAAAAATGCGTCTGAAGAAAATGCTCCTGAAGAAAAGCGCTCCAGAAGATGATGTCATCAGAATCAAGGTAATCAGAAGCAAGATCATCAGAAGCATCTCATCATAAGCCACTTCACCAGAAGCTTAAGAGAGTTGACAAAGTACAGTGTACGAAGTGTACATCCACTAACTCTGCGCCTGCCTCTGCAACCACGATTTCTGCATCGTGTCTATACATCAAGACAAGGATAACAGTAATGTTTGCAGACATTGTTCCTTCTCTATTGGAATGGATTTGAAATTGGTTCTTCATATGACAATTATCAAATCAGGCAAAAGATCAATGGTGAAGAATCAAAGCTTCAGTCAAGACAAGTTGATGTACCGGCTAATTCTCAACGTCTCTCAAATCCTTTATAAATAGGGATGAAGACTTGAAGAAATATATCAAGAATACAACAAGACCAACACATATTATCTGAGCCAAAACGCTGCAAAATTTCACATCAACAACTTAGAGAATTCTTACAAAAGTTCATAT
>Ga0315914_1006223_pt1 | contig 16999 bp, 4 predicted proteins | sample MpolenodulesMG_FD_203920 | JGI IMG/M metagenome (GOLD analysis project Ga0315914, IMG submission 203920) | Medicago polymorpha root nodule microbial communities from Los Angeles, California, United States - elongated nodules | ecosystem: Host-associated > Plants > Roots > Nodule | place: USA...
AGTTTGGATTTTAGCCGCCTAACATTGCATACGAACGTAACTTTGTAACTTTTTTGAGGAGGAAGAAATTGTTATCAACATGGATCAAATCATGAACCTTCCTTCTTAAACTTCTTCAACGTCCCGTGCATTTGTATTTGCTTTTGCATAGAATATCTATTTCCTACGTCAAACATTGGATTTCATGTCTCAATTAAGAGGAGTCATGAAAATAATAGGCTCATAATCTTGATCAAATCCTTTTTTAAATTATGTGGCAGTTGCGCAAACTCTTCCGATGTGCCATAAATGACCTACGAATAGGAAGAATCCCAAAACAAAATGAGAATTTGAAATATATAGACAAAATTAAGTTATTTAAAATTTCATACACTGAAGAGTAAAATTTGCTGAATGCAAAATGTGTACAATATAGTATTAATTACGCCGACATGCAAATATGTACCTGTTTTTGTAACTACATAGAGACAATATAATTAAATGTACAATTAAATGTAGAATATAATTATAACCATTTTTTTAATATGCAAATATATTAACAAACAAAAGAAATCAGTTATAGACTCGTAGTACATCAACATAAATATAAATAATATTGACGATTAAGAGAGTGATGATTTGTCAATTACATACACAATATATCACAAAAAGAGCATCATTAGTGGTATACTATATCCAAAAGGAACATTGTTAATGTTATACTATGTCGACCTAAAAAAGAAGCACTATATCTAAAAAAGAACACTTCAGTACTCAAGAGTTAAGTTATTTTAGTTAACATTAATTGGAAAATATCGGGGCAGATATCAGGGATAATTATCGAATACTCTTCTGATACGTATCGGGAAGTATCGAATAATTATTTTTTTTAAAAAAATAAAATTTAATCGTTGGATACTCTCATGATACATATCGAAAAGTATCGGTGCAGGATACACAAAGAATACAATACGTCATCCATTTTGAAGTATCAGGGCTTCAGAGGTGGTATGTTAGCAAGAAAATAATTAAGAGTTGGAAATTCAAAGAAGATATTAAAAAAAGGACAAAAAACTTAAGAAGTCTTATACTTAGAGACAAAAATAGTAATTGTATATATAAATATTAAAATAAAAATTTGGTCATGTTAAATTATATATAGTTTGAATATGAATTAATTAGAATGCTTTGATAGAGTAAAGAAACTTTATACAGTCAATAAATTAAAATTATTCTTTAAGACACGTCAGCTCAAACGTTAAAAAGGAAAAAATCAAATAAAATATATACTAATAAATGACATAATCAAGAGGACACCAATGAAAATCATTTCTTGATGAGTTTTATGTGTTGCAATTGAATTTTGTTCGAACTGATGCACTGATGAGAATTACAAGGCTTGATGAATTTTATGTGTTGCAATTGAATTTTGTTAAATCTGATGCACTGATGAGAATTACAAGGAGACTGGAACACTGATGATTGGGACAAGAAAGAGACCAAAGAAACCAAGCAAACTTGTAACTACAAAATCAATTTTGTTTACTATAGTGTGATGAATTTTTTACACGAAAATTGATGACGAAGGATGATTTGTGCTTTGATGGGAACTAGGCACATAGGTAGGAGAAGGTTAGGGAAAGGTAAACGATGTTGTAGTAGTTTATAATCAAAACAAGGTTTTTTTTTCTTTCAAACTAATAATCAAAACAAGCTTTGTTACCCTGGTGATTTGATTTATTGGGGAACAAGGGTTTTAGACTAATAAGGAATGTGGGTTATAGCATTTGTTTATTTGATTTTTCCCTTTTTAACATTTAAGCTTATTTGTCTTAAAAAATGATTTTAATTGGTTGACGGTGTAAAGTTTCTTTACTCCGTCAGAGTATTTCAATTAAACTCTTTTAAAAATGTGTGTTGAGTGTGTGTAGGTCAAAATCTACCAAAAAAACATGAGGATTAAAGTGATTCTCTAGTATTACACTCTTGCAAAGCAATTCATGTAACATTATGAATATTGTTTGAAAGCACGCTTTGGTGGAGAAACTCGTTCTGAAGCAAAACACTCTCTCTCGTAGATAAACACATTTTGATGTGGATGTTTACTCTAGAAATGAAGACCCACTATAAAGTATATACATGGTTTGGAGTTTCACGCATTGGAATCATCTGTTTTCATTTACCATAATTCAAAACTTTGTGCATTTAATGCGAAAACTCATTTAAAAATTTAAAGGGTACACATGAGTTGACTTAAAAACAAAGACAAAAAATACTGATAAAAAGCCTTTGAATGACCATTATTTGAAGAAATTTTTTAGAAGGACTAAAAACTTAATAAACCTTATTTTAAAGAACTTTGTAAAAATTATAATCTACCCAGTAGTGGCGTGAGTTCTCAAAAGGTTTGACCATACTAGACCAGAAGTGTTGAGCAAACTATAGTCCAATGGTTTTTAGTTTGTAAGGTTGTTTTAAGGAAATCTTCGAGGATGAAGGGATTTAACTAACTATCAGGTTGGCAATGAACCATTATAAATATTTTATGTTGATCTCTTATTACTAAACCTTTTTACTTAGTTTTCATCACTAGTTAAAAAGGAGTTTTTTAAACACGCTAAACTTGTTCATCACTAGTTTTAAAAGAGTTTTTATAAATACGTTTAACCTTCTACAAATTGTGTTTACATAAAAGATTTTAAAAACTCAATTCAAACCCCAATTTCTTCTATTTTTTACTATGTTGAATAGACATTAGAACTGAGTCTCTTGGTTGAGTTCTTAATAGTTTGAGAGAAAATATTGTGTAAAAATGTGTCTTTTGATCATGAGAAAGTTAAATATTAAGGAAACAAACATACATTGTTTACTTGAGAAGATTTTGAATGCTCAAACGACAAGATTAATTATTTATTTTTATCTGACGATTCTGAGTTGTGTGATATGGTGGGGGTTGGTTACAATGCTCCTGTGGATGACAAAGGGGTTGTCATGCATAGAAAGAAACTTGATGAACAAATCAAACATCCCAAACTACATTTCAAATTAAGGTATTTTCTTATGAACACATCGCTAAAAAGGAGTACGAGAGGCCACATACAAAACATGATCAAGAAAGTTAACATAGGCCACATACACTTACAGTGGAGATGACTAGATGCTTGAAAATGATATATAAATTTTCACTGCCTTAACACACGCTTTGGTAGATAACATACTATGCGATGTCTGTATTTAATCTGACATGAGTAGAGAATGATGTTCTGGAACTCATGTGTCTGACGGTGAGTGGCGTACATGTAGAAAACACAATCATGAACTATAATTTGATTCAAGTGCGCTCAGTAAGGGTTTGTGGTGGTTAGACCCTTCATCGATTTGAACATCATATCAAGCGTGTCTCGCTCCCTCGTGTTGGATATTTGTTTGTTGACCTCACTTTTGCTAAAACAAATATGTTGGATACGATGTTCCAACATGTGAGTACGGTTCAGTGTGCCCTGGTCTTGTATCGCTTTCTTGGATATTTTATTTTTGCGTGAGATCACTGTATATTCTCTGAAGATTTGATTCCCTTGGATTGCTGCCCAAGAAGCGTGTTCCTAGAAGCAAGGAAAGGCGGTTTATACTTAGTTTAATTCTTAAGAATGTTGTTGCGACATTTAAGGAAATAATATATTTGCTTCTAGAATATTGTGGAGACTGAATATATGATTTGGTCTGCTGATTTTTAGCCTATGACAAAAAATTCCATGCTACTGAATGGCTATATAAGGAAGACTCATACCCTAGTTTTATTCACCAATTCAATAATATTGAATTGAGTCTTTTAGGGTTTTGTTGTTAAGCCTTGTGTTTTATATGTGAGCCTCTCTTTGTATCACCTTGATGCATTGAGCATGACCTGTAGTTGACTTGTGATGGATCAAAACCATCGCTTTATATAAGAGACATTATTAGGGTTTTGAGTCATTGTTTTCTGTGTTTCACTCGTAAGCTTTTAAGCAAGAGTGGATTTTATTTCTCAGAGTGTGTCTCCATTTTGATTGTATTTGTTTAAATCACAGGGGGTTATGATTGATTGAGTGGAAGTGAGATGGGATCTCATATTTAGGAGTTCCTAGATTGAAGTCAATACGGATAGGTCCTAGGTCTTAAGTTGTAAACTTGGAGTTTGCTGAGAACTTAGAATAAGGACTACACTAGTGGATTTTCTTCCTGGCTTGGTAGCCCCCGGAGTAGGTGTGTTTATCACCGAACTACGTTAACAAACATTCTGTGCCTTTTTTTTTTGTTGTCCTTTATATTTTCTTGGTGTGTTTGTTTTCTGCTAGCTCGATGTTTAAACATCAATCAGAACATCATGTTTGTGTCTGATGTTGAAACATCGTATAAAATATCTGGAAGCTAGCGTGCCGAAATTTCAATTGGTATCAGAGCAGGCACCCTGCCTGTTTTAGGGTGAGATCCAAGGAAGATACTTTTTGGCTTTATGGACAAGGAAGGAGATATTTGTTTTTTTTAAGGGGGAGTATTGGTTGGGGGAGTAGTATGCTTTTTTGGTCTGGCATTGAGGGGGAGTATTATTTTTAACTAGCCTGATGATGTCATGATGCTAGTTTATGTGATTGATGTGTGGATACATGTGGGTGTGTGCGTTCTGGTGAACTGATGTCTTACTAGATGTTCTGATATCCTATTGTGAGAATTTATTTTCCTATGAAGTTGGTTGCTTTTGAGAGTTTATTTCTCTGTGTTTTATTTTGTTGGAGTTTATTTCTCCCCTGTTTTTTCTGTGAGGCTGGGTTCTATCTCTATTTCGCTGCTGCGTATGCCTCTGATGTGCTGGATGATGTCTCAACATGTCCATTTTGCAGTTGTGCTACTTTTCTTCATGGTTGTGTGTTCTTGTGGATTAAAGAAATGTATGTGCGGTATCTTTCTACTTTGTTTGTATGACCTCAAATTGTTTTAGCAAAAAATTTGCCAAAGGGGGGATTGTTGGATATTTGTTTGTTGGCCTCACTTTTTCTAAAACAAACATCCATGCAAGATGTTGGATACGATGTTCCAACATGTGGGTACGGTTCAGTGTGCCCTGGTTTTGTGTCTTGTATCGCTTTCTTGGGTGTTTTATTTTTGCGTGAGATCACTGAATATTCTCTGAAGATTTGACTCACTTGGATTGCTGCTCAAGAAAAGTGTTCCTAGAAGCAAGGATAGGTGGTTTATACTTAGCTTAATTCTCAAGAATGTTGTTGCGACATTTAAGGAAATAATATATTTGCTTCTAGAATATTGTGGAGACTGAACATATGATTTGGTCTGCTGATTTTTAGCCTATGACGAAAAAGCTCATGCTGCTAAATGGCTATATAAGGAAGACTCATACCCTAGTTTTATTCACCAATTCAATAGTATTGAATTGAGTCTTTTAGGGTTTCGTTGTTAAGCCTTGTGCTTTATTTGTGAGCCTCTCTTTGTATCACCTTTATGCATTGAGCAAGACATGTAGTTGAGTTGTAATGGATCAAAACCATTGCTTTATATAAGAGTCATTATTAGGTTTTGAGTCATTGTTATTTGTGTTTCACTCGTAAGCTTTTAAGCAAGATTGGATTTTATTTCTCGGAGTGTGTCTCCATTTTGATTATATTTGTTTAAATCACAGGGGCTGTGATTGATTGAGTGGAAGTGAGATGAGATCTCAAATCTAGGAGTTCCTAGGTTAAAGTCAATACGGGTAGGTCTTAGGTCTTAAGTTGTAAACTTGAAGTTTGCTGAGAACTTAGAATAAGGACTACACTAGTAGATTTTCTTTCTGGCTTGGTAGCCTCCAGAGTAGGCGTGTTTGTCACCGAACTGGGTTGAAAAACCTAGTGTGCCGGAATTTCACCCCGTGTACCCGGCCAAAAGATCCTTGACATCAACATTGTCGAATTGCTGATATATTACATGCCTACATCTATATATACTAATCAGGAAACCCATAATATGAAATGTATAATAAGTGCGTAAATAACAATTCATTTGTTATACCTTAAGCAGTGTAAGGTAGTCATACTCAGGCTCTGCCACATAAGATATGACTGTGACTTGACTAACAGTTGGGTTTAAACGTGTTGTGGTTCTTGGAGAATTTAAGAGGGTAGACGAGTTTTTGGAACTTTTATAAAAAAAGTCCATTCCATTACCAAATTTTCCTTTAGCTTTTTTTAGTTAGACTATTACTTTTCTCACTCTATTACCTTCGCATGCGCCCTATTTCTTTTTTACAAAAAATGTTCATGGGGTTTCGGATTATATAATCCGAACACAGTTTGGACGTCTTTGGATTATACAATCCGAAATATGCTTATACATAAGCAGCAATCAAAATCTTTCATAATCCAGCCCTTACGAATTCCCTTTTAAACACAACAAAAAACAAATTAAAAAAAATGATAAAACATGTCAACTAAAATAAAATATATAAAAAATTGCCACCAAAAATTTCTAAAAATCAAATAAAACTAATGCATTTTTTTTTCCGGAGATTATGCAAATTTTTAAAAAATTAAAAATGGATCTAAACGATGAAATTTGGATTTTGAGGGGCGGAGTCCCATAAGAAGTCTCTTCTAGGGGAGTTTTGATCCTTGATTTTTTTCTTCCAATTTTCTGAAAAAGTTTTGGAGTAACTTGATCAAGTAGCTAAAAAATCGGATTTTTGAATGAGAATATTTACAATGACCTAAAACATAAGGATGGTAGTTAAGAAGATTAACATGGTTTTTAAACTGACTATCCATGTTATAAGCAGGCTCATAATTTGTGCTGATACAGTTTGGATTATGTAATCCGGACTATTTTTTCTCTAAATAAGGGTGTTTAAGGGGCGTTCGAATTTTATAATCTGAAGAAAAAAAAAAGCAAGGAACACGCCCTATTTTTTGGGGTGTTCAGATTATAAAATCTGAATTGGTGAAAAACTCATTTCCCCATCCCAAAACAAAGAAAAAACTCAATTCGGATTATAAATTCCGAAAATCACATGAGTAGTTTTGTAAAAAAAAAAAGAGCGCGCGAGAAATAAGTAGAATGAAAAAAGTAATAGTCTTTGAGTTAACATATAGGCCTCATTGGGCTTATGACTTTTCCTTTTGGGTCTTCATTTTGTTCATGATCGTACGGTTCCATTACTTTTGAGACTTATGCCATATCTTTTCCTCTTCCCTCCGCTTGCTTTATTTTGTCTTAAAACATGCATTCAAACGTGCAATGTTTAGTGATTTTTATAAGCATACTTTCAAAGTGTTGCTTTAAATAAAAAAGTTTTTTTTTTCTTTCTAGAAACCACTCATAAAGGTGTTTTTTAACAACTCACATCTCAAGGTGTGATTTCCACATTTTAGTTATAACTTTGCTAAAAAACACCTTCATAAAAATTAGTTGGTGTCTTTTAACAAATGTTCATGGAATAACTTGTTAAAAGACACCTTTATAAAAAGTGTCTTCTAGCAAAACCCAATAAAAAAATATATAATAGACTCTTTTGAAAACAGTATTATTCGTTCAAACTATCATAAACTTGGATGAGCTTGGTTTCTCTCGTGTCAAGCGTCATAGATATTCCTTCATCAAAGGAAAGAATTATTCACACTCTCCCATCGTGAGTTTGAATGTATATAGTCAGAAAAAATACAATAATTTTGTGTTTTTTTTAGGGAAATAATTTTGTGTTGTTTAAAAGTATACTTTCAAACAATTTGTACCCTAAATAAAAAAAATAATACACTTTTAGGTTTGAAAAATAATACATTTTTGTAAATGTAAGATTGTTTTTAAACTAAGGTACAAAACTAGCATAAAATGGCGGCTATTTAGTTAAGAAATGATATTTATACAACTATTTTGTGATAATTTTTAGACAATTCTCTCATATCCACATTGTATTTTTACTCTCTCTCTCTCTCTCTATATATATATATATATATATATATATATATATATATATATTGTTTTTGCCCGAAAAGAAGAGAGAAGAATTAGTTGTTTTAAAAGGTTGTACAAATATAATTTCTCTATATGGTTGTTTGTTATTCATGGTCACAAAATGGCATTTATAATGGGAGAAATAGAATCAACAAATGTGGTGGAGCAAAAAGTACTCAATTACAAGCATTACGAACTTTGGGCCCAAAAATAAATAGCAAATTGTGAGCTATATTGCCTATGAGACTTTCTCTCTTGACCCCCTTCATTGCTTATAGGCCCCTCAGATTTCTATTTCTGCCCCTAAATAAAGCGTCCGAAGTTACAAACCGATTAGTTTAAAAGATAACTCTTGAACTGTATTTGAAAGATAACTCCTAAACTGTATTTGGGACAGCTCATAATGGGCATGTGAATAGAGTTTGTTTAATCTATTTGGTTGAAGAGTTGTTGTTTCAACCAAAGAGTTTAAACAAACTCTACGCTAACAATTTGAACAAGCTCAAATGGTGTTGTCAATTTGCGTAATGTTTGTCAATTTGTGTAATATTTTTCAATTTAAAGTGTTGCTGTTGAATTATGTTCTATCTTTAATATAAAAAAACTGTTTATGTTTGTCAATTTGAAGTGTTATTTTCACAAGGCTATTCACATACTATTTTCTGCATAATAGAGTTAAAAAATTATCTCTCATATATGAGTTATCTCTTGAAGTAATCGCTTCTTAACTTTCAAACGCCTTATTTTAGGAGACAAGAGTAATTTTCATTACCTATACCAATAATGTGAATTTTGTTATCTCTTGTGAATTTTGTTTTAGATTAGATTAATTCATTTTTTAATATTTGAATTTTCATAGCATCAAACACTTTTGGTAAGAATTGGTAGGGTCCATAGCACCACCTAAAATGATTCCTCTAAATCGGAAATTTAAAATCGGGACTTCCTCTTCTTTTAAAAACTATTATAAACAAAAAATACATTTTTTTAGTTTCGTTGAATAACTGATTCTTTTATTTTATAAGGGTTTGTCTAACATGTGCAATATTGCACATGTTAATGCAAAATTACTATTTTAAATTTCGTAACATGTGCAAATTTGCACATGATAGAAAAACCCATTTTATAATAGTGACCAAAAATAACATTAAAAATCATCATTTTCTAAACGAGTACCGTTGGCTGGTGGGGTGAATGAAACTGAAAGTAGTCTTAACAAATTTAGGTGGTGACAATATCACATGATCACACCAACAGCATAAAAAAACTATTTACTTACAACTAGTGTAAAACTATTAGTACTTAAAAAAAAAGTATAAAACTATTTTTTAGAGAAAAAAGTACTATAAACTATTAGAAAAACGAAACAGTAATCTCCCACAAATTAGGCCAATACTTGTCTTCCTTATAGGGAAAAAAAGGTTTTCTATGTGATATTTTAGGGAAAAAAACGGTTTTATATATGTATTTGGAGGAAATCACATTTATTTTTTTATGTTAACTCCGATAGTCAGGATAATCAGCTGAAAGATAGGTTAAATACGGTCAAGAACTTTTCCATCCAATAATCAAAATCAAATTCCTCCTAAACACTTCATAATCGATGAAACGCATCCATCACTTGAGTTTAATTATTTTGATGAAAATCGCATGAAACGACAACAAATAAATTAGTCAAAAAATAACATGCACATAGTCAATGAAAATGCTTTATCAATATTCGTGAGTTACAGGCCTGTAAAATCACACCACCGTCGTGACTAGAGCATTTTCTCAATGAAATGTAATGTAGAAGTTCATTAATTGATGTGGGTGATGATGGAGTAGTACGTACACATATATTAATTTCTCTATCTTAATCGGAGCATACTAATCAACAAAGTAGTGGACAAATGTCAGCATTATCACAAAGTACAGGATGGGATATACAGAGAGAAAAAGTTTCTAGTCCACAACCAATCATAGTACTACACCAACACCAAGTCATGGGTTGCTACTTGCTCCTCCTCATTCACCATTTATGCTATGTACTATTTTTTCCATGTTTGTAGCCTCTTGTAGCAAAATCAGAAAGCTTGAAAGGTATATGTATATGACAAGGGTACCACCAAAATAATTACTCAATCAATTATTTCATGTAACGTTTTTAAAATATTATGAAATTTGTCAGAAATTTTGCGTGCACACAAAAACTTTCCCCCCACCCTTGTTGGAAGGAGACGGTTAAAGGTGGGGCTATGTTGGTTGGATTCCAATACAACCAAATCAAATGATATATACCAAAAAAACTGTATAGATAAATAGTTACATGGCTATATAATATAAAATTCGGGGATGAAAAAAAAGAAGAAGAGTATTTTCGTATTTTATATAATTTGTAGTGAGATAAATAATTGTTTTTGTGGTTTAGTGATAGATAAGAAGGGGAAATGAGAATTATAATTAAAAAAAAGTACGATTAAGATTAGAGATAGATAGTTAGAAGAAGGAATGAGAAAAAAAAGAGAAAAAGATGATTTATATCAGTTTTTCTATTGTCTCTTGATATTGAGCAGTTCAGATTTTCCATAGAAGTTTTTTTTCCGAGTAATCTAATGACTGGAGTTTTAGTAAATAGGTGGATAATCCGAGATTCGAACTCCGACTTTTACATATTACTCCATCCTTTTCACAACACTTCTGTTTTTAAAGAAGTTACACATACCAAGAAATCAAATAAATATTGTTCTTTTTAATGAAATTATGTGTTTTTTTTCTATAATAAATTTAACTATTTATTATTTTTCTCTTTACAATAAATTGGTAAGTGTATTATTTATTGACAAACCAATAATTTAATCTTGTATTGAAATTTAAAAGTGTCAAGTAAAATGAAACAAAATTATTTTTTAAAAGAGATAAATATTATGAAACTGATGGAATATATGCAATGTTCACGAATTCATGTCAATTGAGCTATGCTATGCTAATTGAGACTATTATAATGTATTTTAAATTTTATATTCAAAAACAATTAATTATGAGACAAATATTTGTCTTAGTATCAAACTCAACCAATATTATTGTACCAATCCATCTCTGTGCACTGAAGACCGGAGACATTGACCTTATATTACGCACGCAAACTCATTCAAACGCTGAATCGATTCTTAATTTAAAATAACGATATTGTACCACTGTTGATTACTACAGTGCTATTTTCTTTTTAAAAATCTACAACGCGAAGCTTCACAACACCATCACAAATTGGATTTAGCTAAATGATGCCTTAAATTATGTCAATCTTCTAGAAGGTCTTCCCACAGATTGAGAGAGAAGATATGATTTAATTCATTATTTTAGTTGATCGTGAAAAGGATAAAGCTCAACACACCAAGTGGGTCATTAGTGATCAAAAGTAACGGTTAGGTGGGGTAAGAAATCTAGGATCAAATATTACATGAAATCATGATTCATGAGGCAATGGGAAACATCTAATGCTGCCAATTACTAACATTTAATTTTCATTTTATAGGCCGGCAATAATAGATGCGTACGCGGTTACTTTGTTACCGTACACACGGCTACAAAATATTGAATGAGTTAGAAAAATTTGAGGTGTCTGTGATGCAGTAATTATTTGAAAACTATTTTATGTAGACCACAAGATAAGATAAAATATTATTTGTATATATTAATAACTTTATCTTATTTTATTTGTTTGATTAGTTATTTTATTTTGTCTATTTATTGAGCTCCCCAAACGTATCTGACAAGCAAGTTAAGCAACCCCAATCACAGCAACAAATTGATACTTTTATATCCCTCTGTACATAAAAGCAATAATCTATTAAGTATTTTATGTAAGACATCCCTAAATCCCGTAAAGCTGAAAATCTTAAATAGACCACAAAAGCAAACGTGTCAGGTACAAAATTGTTCATCTTTCATCTTAATTTTAAAATAAAAAATTTGTAGAGTATCTTTTATCTTGCAAATGTTTGGTCACAAAATAAATATAATCGGAGATACTTGGATCAAGTTTCATTTTAACATATCCAAAAATGTTTAAATAAGATGACACAAGTCTGTTTTAGTTTAACCAATGTATTGAGTTTAAATTTAGTCTTAAGATGCGTCAGTTTTAAAACTTTTATGATGAGTTTGCCATCTATTTGAGTCCCACAAGGCCCGAGAGATGAGTCTCGGAAATTCCGCATGAAAGATATCCGATTTAAAAAAGAAGACTTCATTCCAACATATTCACTCACCAACAAAAGTGTATAGCAATCCTTTTTTGCGGCAAACTAAAATTGGATCAGTAATTTGCAAATAGAAACGCACGAACGTAAAAGGATTCCAAATTCTTTTGCATGCTTGTGTTTTGAACTTCCTTTCCTTTTGTTGAATGAATCCCATCACTTTTTCTCCTTTTGTGATTTATAATGTGAACACACACACATGCAGATTAACTTGCCTTTTGTTTTACCGACAACTTGACTTTTCGTGAATCTAAAATGTAGATTTCTCATAAAAACAGTTATGGTACGTCATACAACAATTTGATTTTATTTATTTATTTATTTCATAACTTTGGATTTTCTTTTGGTTGTGTCAGTTTCACTATATATTCTTCATATATTTTTTTAAATTCATTGTTTTTGTTTATTTTCCATTAACTTTCTTCATATATTTTTTTAAATTCATTGTTTTTGTTTGTTTGTAAAACATGTGTGTATGAATAATTTGTAAGTACAACGAAGATGTTAACGACATGAACATATATGCTGAATTTAAAATCGATTGGATCGGATTTTGGATTGATTTTTCAAAACTGAACCAAACTGAACCGAACCGCATACAAATATTTCAATACATATTTTCATTTTTATAAGTATAATATATTATATTAGGGGTTTGCTACAATAGATCCACTCTATTTTATGAAGGTCTATTTTAGCATGATGCACCTTTTCTTTTGGACTAAAATCCCCAACCTTTTCCTTTTTGAAGGTATCAAAATTCAAGGGTACAATTGTAATTGACGTTGTATAATTAATGTTTTATGTTTCCAATTTTTTTTTCATCTCTCTCTTAGTTTCAACGAACTTGCATGAAACATTTAACCAGCAACGTCGACACAACCAAACCTTCCTTCTGCATATTTAATTCACTGAAGTTTATAAAATAGGTTAGAATTACAATGTTTTTGTAGCTGAGAAGGACTAAACGAATACACATATGGATAGAATTAGTTATCACAATCTTGCCATTGTTCAAGGTTGATTCAGCTATTATTCATTCCCATTAGATTTGAGCATGGCCTGGAGAAAAAGGGACGAAGGAAATAAAGTGAATATATTTTACACAGAGTTGGAAGCTTAATTGTTCAATTCATTGAGATGCCAATTAAACCCAGCTACCGATCCATGTCAAAACCTGAAGCTCAAATTAAAATAAGTACAAAAATTAACTTTTGATTTCTTCTTTATTATTTCCCTTGGAGTTTTTTACCTGGTGAGTTTTCAAAATCTTCAAAATCCCAGAGTTTGAACAAAAGAAAATCTTTCAAGTTACCTCCTCTAAATAAAAACTTCCAATCTAGCTGCAAAGAAATTGGTTCTTCCATTGGGTGTCAATGAAAGTGATTGTCAAGTGAAGAATAACAAAAGCATGTCAAGTGAAGAAACCTGAAGAGAGAGAGAACGAACAACTAGCCTTGGAAAACCTCAAAAAGTAGAATATTTAAAATAAACAAAGAAACATTTAAATGTATTACAATTTCGTTCCTTAATTTTATCATTTTCAAGAAGCAAAGAGATGGGTATTTGTGTCTAAAAGAAAAGGTGCATCTTGATAAAATAGACCTTCATAAAATAGAATGGGTCTATTGTAGCAAACCTCATTATATTAAGCTATTATATTATTTTTTTAATTCTTTTAATACTACGTATAAGTTTAATTTAATCAATTTTGTTTCTATTTCATATGTTTCAAAGATAATCAATCATTGTTATTCCGTACTATTAATTTTATATAAATCATATGTTATATTTTGTATCGAACCTATTATTTTATTATATTTTTATAAGATTATATTATTAATAAAAAAAGTTACAATTTGTAATTTGGATATACAAAAACCAATTCAAATTAAACCGCATTAATTTGGATTAGATCGGATCGGTTTTTTAAAATTAATCATTCAAAATCGAACCGCGTATAATTTTATCTTTGGATCGGATGAGTTTTTGCCTCAAAACCGATCCAAACCGGACCACGAACACCCCAACAACAACGATATTGTGTACTTACTGCAAATCGCGACACAAGCCAGGGCAAACACAACATGTTTTCTTCGGCATCTGAATACTATATAAGCTTTTCATTCATCATTTCATTGGGTTATTTGGAAATCAAATGTGGAAACTTTTAGAAAAATTAAAAACTAAGAGTTTAGTGTCTTTGAGTGAGATTCTTGAGTTCTCAAATAACACCTTAAATAGTGAGATCACATTAGAGAAATTATATGAATTCACAATAAAAACGACAATTTCTTTTCAAAACCAACTTGAGAACTGCTCCGTCCCATTTCTTCGACCGATTAAAGGAGACATATCAACTTAAAAACTGAGTTTAAAAAAATTTCAATTTAACTCATTTGTGTTAAACGGATCAATCCGACCAACATAACCCATTTTGTCACGGGCAAAATAAAAAACACTTTTTTTTTTGGGATAAACAAAAAACACTTATTTATTATATTTAAAAAAACATGGTGAAATACAGAATTGATACGTGCTGCAAAAGTATCGAATACAAAAACAAAACAAAAAAACGGAAAGTTGAAAACAAAGAAATGAAAGAAAACAAAAGAAAGTGGACCAAGGATTGATCAGATTTTGTGGTTCACATGCACACGACCGAAAACTATTTCAATTAGCCATTTTCAGAATATAAAATAAATAAAAAAATTGATTAAACGGCGTTAGAATCCAGAACGTGGCAGTGTATGCGGAACCCCGTTCACACACAAAACCTGTTAAGCAGTCAAACATCACGTATGAATGCGTCGACTCAACTCCCTCCCTCCTTATGCATTCAATGAATGCCACCGGCTCACCCTTTTATTTCATTCTTTTTTTATTAAGAAGCAAAAATATAATTTTATTTCAATAAAAATACAAGAAATACTATGTTTTTTTTAGAAAGATCAGGAAATGCTATGTTAGATGCCGATTCGAGTACATGATAACTCCTTTTTTTTTTTGACAAATTATATCACACACATTAAAATGGTACAATAAATTTTGCATGAAAAAAAATTAGGAGTTGTTTTACAAAATTATTCTCCATTTATGATAATTAAAAAAAGATTAATAAATAGTTAATGATATATTAAAAAAATAAAATTAATGTCACATCAATACTGTACAATGACTTATAATTTGGGAAAAAAATCCTAACTTATAATTTAGGATAGAGAGTATATACTTCATTCCTTTGATAATAATTGTCACTTTTAAACTAACTAATTGAACTTAAATGGTTGAAAAACTCTATGAAAGAGACAAACTGATTAGAATAACGAGAGTTTAATAGTGAAACAATTTTTAGTTACTTCATACTACCTTTATGGTTGAACTTCAAATTAAGTATTTTTCATGTCAATGAGAGAGTTAATAAATCCTTTTTTTTGTTACTTTTGTATTTTTTCTCTTTCTCAAAAATAAATGTATCTTTAAAATACTAATGAAACAATTATTATATTTTTCTATTCATATATTTTTATGGGAAATGCTAACCATTGCCCTTAGAGCATTGGTTAAAGTATTAAAATAAGTAAGTTTACATCGAAAAGTGGTGTAATCATTGCTAAGAAAAAAGTAAAAACTTGTGGTGTTTTTGTTTCAAGTTTACCAAATTTATTTCTAGGAATAACATTCCTTGAAATATAAAGATGGGAGATTTATTCCAAGTTATTTAGAAAAAAGATGTTTGATTAACATTATAATATTCCAAGGAACCTTAAAAATAGGGTTTATAATAGGTAATTACACGTAATTTTATTCCCATCTCATGGGAACTTTATCCCCACTTTTTTCATTGGGAAAACTGTTCTATTCCCAGGAACATTTTATACCCGGGAATAAAAATTTAGTAAACTTGTAACGAACATAGGCATATGCATTTTTATGATTTTATTTCCAGGAATCTGCAAATATAACTTGAAACAAACACACCCTTGTATTTCCAAGACAAAGTTTTTATGGAATGCTTAACCATTGCCCTTAGAGCATTGATTATCAAGACCCTATTTTTATTTATCAAATTTCATTTGACATTATAATCAACAAAACTAACAATTTCTTTCTTCTAGAGCTACCTACAATTCAAATGTGACAATTAAATTGAGAGGAGGGAGTACAATTTGGTGACCTACAATTGCCGGTCAACTATCCCCTTTCATTTTCTATACCTTTGTTCCTTTCACACACCTCTCTCACTCTTTTTCTTGCAAACCCAAAACTCTCTTTTTTCTCTCTATTCTCTCTCTTCAACTTTTACTACTTACTATTACCTCAAGAGCGTGTCGCCTACAAATGAAGGATTTGGATTTGTGCATTTGAGATATCATATGGAGAAGAAAGAGATGGGTTTAAGTGTGAAGAGTGAGGATGTTGTTGTTGATTCTTCCTCATCTTTGCTAAATGGTTATCAATTTTCAAGCGTGTTTGATTTCTGTGAGGTTGAAAGGAGTTCTTCTTTAGGGTTTATGGAGTTACTTGGTGGTCATGACTATACTCCTCTCCTTGATGTACCACAACTATCAACCATGTCTACTGTTAAGGCTTCATCTGACACTACTGGAAAAGAGTGTTCTGAGGTTTTGAACCAGCAACAACCTGCAACTCCTAACTCTTGTTCGATTTCATCAGCATCTAGTGAAGCAGTCAATGATAATAAGACTCTTGTTGACCAAGCAGAAGAAGATGAAGAAGAAGAAAAGCAAAAGACAAACAAACAGTGGGTTTTTTTCCTTATAATTTTCTCTTTTTTTTTTTCC